>LQAH01000297.1_pt1 | contig 12657 bp, 22 predicted proteins | sample 1535791 | NCBI WGS metagenome assembly LQAH01 (sample SAMN04331585, study PRJNA305678) | bioreactor metagenome | isolation source: bioreactor_4 inoculated with Wadden Sea sediment 2nd replicate of a... | place: Germany:Bremen
TATATCCCGGGGGTGATTCCGTATCTTCTTTTAAATTTACGTGTAAGATGACTCTGGTCTGAAAAACCTGTCTCAAAAGCAGTATCTGTTATTGAAAAACCTGCCTCCAGAAGCCTTCTTGCCCGTTCCAGCCTCATCTGAGTAAGATATGCATAAGGAGACATTCCTGTCCTACTGCGGAAAATGCGGATTATATGAAAGGATGTACAGTCTGAAAGAATAGCAAGTTCTTCAAGACTAATCTGCCTGTGAAGATTCTCATTGAAAAAATCAATAATAACAGCAATACGCCTGTCATCATTCAGTCCATAAGATAAAGGATTTCTCATATCCCTGCTTTTTGTAAAAGTCCTGCTGAATACAAATATCAGTGATTCTTCTAAAGACATAGTATCTTCACGTTTTAAAAGCGAATCATGAAGTTCTATATATGATTTACAAAGTTCTTTGTCTTTAACTACAGCAGTACCAGGCTTCGCTATCTTATCTCCCTCAATTCTGCTCAAAATATCAGAAAGAAAGGAATCAGAAAAATAAAAACTCCTTAAATGTCTTCTGTCAGGATCATACGGAGTATTAGCATGCACAATTCCGGGTTCAACAATTCCAATGCATTCCGGCTGCAGAATATCATTTGTACTTTTAACCTGAAATCTCTCAGCACCTTCTGAGTTCAGCCACAGGACATAACCGTCATGTATGTGTTTGGCAAATGGATTATTTCCTCTGCAGGAAAGAACTTCAAGCCCTTTGAAACCTGATTGAGTCGGTGATATATTGCTGATTCCCTTATTTAAACTCATGATTTTATATACTCAAGTATAGAAAACTGCTTATTATTAGACAAGAAATATTACAGAAAAATAAAATATTTAAAAAAAATATTTATCAACTGTAACATATGTTACAGCGTCAAAGACAGGATACAGCTATATTTATATAAGAATTGAGAAACATAGAGGAAACAGAACAGCATATTAGTAAATTGATTTTCTGTTTTCATAAAAGCAGGAGTAATGTCAAAAACACAGTTTTTGACATAGCAGCAGAGACTTCCTTAAAGGAAGTGCTCGATTAAGGAGCTTCCCACAGGGAAGAGTCCGTAAAAGTGTTAAGGAGGAAGATAATGCTTAGAGATATAATTAAAATTGATGAAGATAAATGCAACGGATGCGGAAACTGTATTCCCGGATGCCCGGAAGGAGCTATCCAGATGATAGACGGAAAGGCAAGGCTTGTAAGCGACCTTTCATGTGATGGTCTCGGTGCATGCCTGGGGCATTGTCCTGAAGGTGCAATTACAATTGAGAAAAGAGAAGCGGAAGCCTACAATGAAAAAGCTGTAATGGTAAATATTGCAAAGGCTGGTAAGAATGTAATAAAAGCCCATCTTAAGCATTTAAGAGAATCATGGTGAAACTGAATATCTTAAAGATGCACTTGATTATTTAAGGGAAAACAATATTGAAAACCCGATGCATGAAGAAGCTCAGGCATCTGTAAAACCTGTTTCAAGGCGGATGTCCGGGAACAAAGATAATGCAGTTTGCTGCTAAAAATTCAGGCGGCGGATGCCCCGGATCACAGGAAATGCAGTTTGATGATAAATCGGCTGCAGCTTCAGCCGATGCATCAGGGGTAAGACATTCTGCACTCACTCAGTGGCCGGTACAGCTTCACCTCTTAACACCAAGAGCTCCCTTTCTTAAAAACTCAGACCTCTTATTAAGTGCAGACTGCGTCGCCCATGCGGCAGGGGATTTTCATAAGGACTTTCTTAAAGGAAAAACACTTGCAGTTGCATGTCCGAAACTTGATTCAGGACTGGATAGTTATGTTGAAAAACTCACCTTAATGATAGATGAAGCAAAGATAAATACACTTACAGTACTTATGATGGAAGTGCCGTGCTGCGGAGGTCTTCTTTCGATTGCTAAAAAAGCGGTTGAACAGGCGGAAAGAAAAGTCCCTGTTAAAAAAAATAGTTATAAGCATTCAGGGAGATGTATTAAGCGAAGAATGGGTTTAACCTTAAATGAATCAGGCCTGTACAAGGAATTTTACCGGCCTGATGCATTATAATAAAGACAGATGATTCTTTTTATCAGTTTTCAGGAAAATGAATACTGCATCAAATGATAAACTGTAATCATCAGTAAAAAAATGTTTTGTGAATAAAACCATTCATAGAACTTATTAAAAGACAGGTTCCAACATGGAAAAAAATACGAATAGCTTTTTTGATACGAAACCATACGACCGGACATCATTTGATAAAACAAATGATTCATATAATTACGAAATCAAATATTTTGAATCACATCTGACAGCTGATAATGCTGTTCTTGCTAAAGGATTTAATGCTGTATGCGTCTTTGTTAATGATTCAATAAATAAAGAAGTTATTGATATTCTTGCAGATGAAGGGATTAAGCTTATTGCATTAAGATGCGCCGGCTACAACAATGTTGATATAAAGCATGCATATGGTAAAATACATATTGTAAGAGTACCGGCATATTCCCCCTTTGCTGTAGCAGAACATGCAGCAGCTCTTCTTCTCACACTTAACAGAAAAACACATAAAGCATATTTACGGACACGTGAAAGTAATTTCAGCATAAATAATCTGGAAGGCTTTGATCTTTTCCGCAAACAGCAGGTGTTATCGGCTGCGGCAAGATCGGAAAAGTAATGATAAATATACTCAAAGGATTCGGAATGAGAGTTCTTGTATATGACAGTTACAAAGATGAGAAATATGCTGCAGAGAAAGGTTTTGAATACAGCTCTCTTGATAAGATATATTCAGAAGCTGATATTATATCGCTCCACTGCCCTCTTACACCTGAGACAAACCATTTAATAGATTCATCAAGCATAGATAAGATGAAACAGGGAGTAATGTTAATAAACACAAGCAGAGGACAGCTTATAGATACAAAAGCTCTTATAGAAGGATTAAAGTCAGGAAAAATCGGTTCAGCAGGACTTGATGTATATGAAGAAGAGGCAAACTACTTTTTGAGGATTTTTCCAATTCAATGGTAACTGATGATATGCTGGCAAGACTTCTGTCATTCAACAATGTTCTTGTTACATCACATCAGGCGTTTTTTAACAAAAGAGGCATTATCAAATATTTCAACAACTACTCTTGAAAATATAAATGAGTATTTTTCAGACGGATATCTGGTAAATGAGATCTGTTATAAAATGTGAAAAAGACTGCAGGAAAAATCAGAAGAAAAGATGCTTTTAAAATGAAAAACATGTTTGTTTTCAGTTATTATGAATTTTCTCAGGCATTAAAAATACAAAAAACAGAGATCCCAGAGCAAGAAGCACAGAAATTTTATAGGTAATTTCAAAACCCATAAGATCAGAGGAGAGACCTGTAAGATATATTACAGCAGAGCTTACGAAAAAGCTTACAGTCATGTAGATGCTGTTTATAAGTGCAGGTCTGCTGCTGTCATTATCCTGAACAACTGCAAGAATTACAGGACCCGGAGCAAAGAGGAAAAAGCCGGCTGCTGCAAGTATAGGGATTGAATATGCTGAACCTGCTGTTATAAACAGCCACATTAAAACAGGAGTTATTAGAGATGAAATTATAAGAGTATTTTTCCGTCCTATCCTGTCTGAAATAATTCCGGCGCATAAAACTCCGGCAGCACCTGAAAACTGTAGAACAGAAAGAGAAATACTGGCAGTCCATAAACTGCTGCCCTTAAATGTAAGATATGTGGGAAGATAAAGGGTAAGAGCTGACTTCATTGCTGTTCTGAAAAGAAGAAACATAGCAACAATGAAAAACATTTTAAAATGCTTTTTAAAGACTTCCTTATATTAAGACCGCTGTCTTTTGCTGCACGGCTTTTTCTCTGAATTCTGATTTTTCCAAGTTTTAAGTAAAGAACAGCTGAACATGCAATACCGAAGGGCATAAGACGCCAGGTCCCGTCCATTCCCCACAATGAAACAGCTGCAGTAATTATTAAAGGTCCCAGACTTCTTGAAAGTTCCCCTCCAAGCATGTAAAAGCTCATGCCTGTTCCTATCCTGTCGCCCGAAACATGCTTCATCATTACAGGGTTGGTACATGGAAAAAAGCAGAACTTAATCCTGCAGTAAAAAGAAGCAGCATAAGCACTGTTATATTGTCTGCAGAGCCTATAAGCGACATTGAGGCAGCAGTAACAGCAGGAGTAAGAATAACAAAATATCTGGAGGGACCCCGGTCAACAATATATCCTATAAAAGGATTTATCAGAGATGGAGCCTTTCTTACAAAATCAAGAAGCCCTGCTGTTGAAACAGATATCCCGAGCCGGCTGATAAGAATCGGCAGCAGAGGAGAAAAAAATGCAGAGTAGACATCATGGAAAAGATGTCCTGCAGACAATATTGCTACATCAGAAGCCCGGAATTTTCTGCTCATATTCAGGCTTTTCTCAGCTCATCGTTTTTATAGGCAATATAAGCGCCTTTTACAGTCATCTGCCCCGCACCTGTATAGATACTGTAATTACCGGTTTTAAGAACTGCAGATGCATTTCCGCCGGGGCCGTTTCCTGTAATTAGTACGTCAGGATTAAGTTCTATAAGTTTTTTTGCAGTAAGAGGTCCTGCCCCGTGCTGCTGATTTACAATTTCAGTATTATCAACTGCTTCCATTTTTTTTTGAATCTTCATCATATACAACAATATAATCTGTTCTTCCGAATCGAGGATCTATCATTGAGTCCCAGTCTCTTCCCTTTGCAGTAAATGCTATTTTCATTTTATTCTCCTGTATATTATATACTGAATTATCCGGATTATACCCGGATAACTGCACTATAAACTGTAAATAAGCCCAGTTTATTAAAGCATATTTATTTTCTAAATCCTGTCTGCAATATCTTTTTAAAGTATTCCAGCTGTCTATAATTCTTGTTTAAGAATGCTGTCTTCCAGTTCAACTACTGTTTTACCTTCTGTCATAGCCTTTGTAAAATCCTCATCATAAGGAAGATCTGCAATATGAATGATATTTTCCGATTCAAGAAAAGTCCTTGTTTCTCCCGCCGCTTCCTGGTTAAGATCATATTTATTAATAATGCAGCCTGCTTTAATTCCGAATTTCTTAACAAGAAGATAGACTCTTTTCAAATCATGAAGTCCTGATACTGTAGGCTCTGTCACAAAAACAACAAAATCAGCTCCGGAAAGAGAAGATACAACAGGACAGCCTATTCCAGGAGATCCGTCAACAAGAACCAGCTCTTTTCCGCTTTCCTCTGCAATTCTTCTTGCTTCATTTTTTACTTTGGCAACAAGCTTTCCTGAATTTTCAGCGCCTGCCTTAAGCTTTGCATGAACCATCTGAGCACCTGTTTTAATGCCTGATATATAGCATTTTCCGACATTCTGCTCTTCCATATTTATTGCATCTGCAGGACATATAAGAGCACAGTATCCGCATCCTTCACAGTCTATTTCATTAACTTCAAGTTTTCCGTCTGTAATATTTATTGCATCAAATCTGCATTTATCATAACAGCTTGTACAGCCTGTACATTTTTCCTGATTTATAATGGCAATCTTTCCGCTGTAAAAATCCTCTTCATATTTAAAATCAGGTTTCATGAGAAGGTGCATATCTGCAGCATCAACATCGCAGTCAGCTGTAACAAGATCTCTTCCTCCAAGAAAAGAAAATGAGGCAGTTATTGAAGTTTTCCTGTGCCGCCCTTGCCTGATATAACAACAATTTCTTTCATATATAATTCTCCGGTTTACTCTCTTTATTTTACGCTTTCAAGACCGCTTAAATATTCTGCCGCCTTATCAAGCTGTTCTCTGAAACTGTTAACTTCCCTGTATACAAGTTTACCCCTGGAGTAGAGTTCTGCTATTTTTCTGTCATTCGGAAGTTTTGCAAGAATATCAATATTTTCCTTTTCACAGTAATCAAGCACATCATTGTTCCCTATTCCGTATCTGTTGATTACTACTCCGAATTTTTGTTCAGAAATCTCATTGCATCAACAGCCAGTGTCAAATCATGAAGACCGAAGGGAGTAGGCTCTGTTACAAGGATAATAAAATCAGCATCCTTGCATGCTTCTATAACCGGACAGGAAGTTCCCGGAGGACAGTCATATATTTTCATTATTTTTTTATCATAATTCCTGTCGACAAAATCAAGAGTCCTGGAAATAAGAGGAACTGCCTGTTCCTGTCCTATATCCAGTCTGCTTTCGATAAAATCAAAAAGGTCAGTTTTTATATATCTGGATTCCCCCATTTTTCCTCAACCATTGGAAGAGCATTTCCGGACACAGTTCCGAACAGGCATAACAGCCGTGACAACATTTCAGGAAAAATCATAACGCTGTCTTTTAATTTTAATTATTTGAATTAAAATTACATACTTCCTGGCACTTACCGCATAATGTGCATTTATCCTTATCCCAGGAAGGAACCATTCTGTAACAGGGATCACAGCTGACCTCTTCTCCATTTATAAACAGACCGGAATTCGGTTCTTCAACATCCAGATCTGTCAGGACAACTTTTCTTTTCTCAGCCATATATGCAGATAAATTAGTGGACAGTGTTGTTTTCCCTGTCCCCCCCCTTTCCGCTTGCAATTGCTATTTTCAACTTTCAGCTCCGTTATTTTTATAATCAATATTATTCATATAATTTAGTACCAAGACAAATATAATGCACATATGTGCATTATTCAAGCCTAAAAAGGAGGTATTTTTATTTTTTATTTATTTTATTTAAAATGCAGATTTATTAACCATCTGTAAAAATGCAGCTTTCTGACAATTGTATATTGGATTGAAATATTGTCTGATCTATCCGGACATAATTAATATCCGGTAATTTCCATCAGCCTCCGCAGCAGCAGGGACCCGAAAAAAGGACCTGAGGATGGACAAGTAGAACAGTCAGTTTTATTCTTACCCTGAAGAAGAGCAATAATATCACCTTTTGTAAGAACCCGGCCTATTGTTTTTACAGCATCATCAACAGCAAGAGCAGGTGTCATAATTACTCCCATATTTGCAATTCTGTCAATTTCTGTAATTTTTTACTACTTCCGCTTCTATCCCTGATTCATTAACAGCCTTTACCGTATTTTCATATAATATTCTGGATTTAAGATCTGTACCTATTATCTGTACAATCATAATTCTCTCCTTTTAAACCTGCTGTATATTCATTTGATGTGATGTTATAATTATATATACCTGAATTTCTAATAAATGCTGTTTCAGGATTAAACTGAATTTAACAATAAATATAATAATTTAAAACAATAATCGGGAGGAAACATGAAAAATTTTACATTTCAGCTGCCTACACGTACAGAATTCGGAGAGGGAGTTTTAAATAAATCCGGAGAGGAAGCGCTTAAGTTCGGTAAAAAAGCCCTTCTCGTCTATGGAAAAGAAAGCATCAAAAAAACGGTGTTTATAATTCAATAACAGACTCATTAAAGAAAAACGGCATTGAATGGAAAGACTACGGCGGTGTTTCTCCAAATCCCTCTCTTTTACACGCATATAAAGGCTCTGTTGCTGCAAGGGAATTCGGGGCTGAACTTATTATCGCTGCCGGGGGGGGCAGTGTTATTGATGAATCCAAAACAATTGCGCTTGGATATTATACAGATTCTGAAGAAGAGCTGTGGAAATTCTTTACAAGGGACAAAGCGCCTGAAAACGGTCTTCCGCTGATAGCTGTTCAGACAATGCCTGCAACAGGCAGTGAAATGAACCTGGCAGCAGTAATTACCAATGATGCAACAAGAGAAAAATTCAGTGTAAGGAGTGTATATGCTGCTCCTGCAGTATCGCTTTTAGATCCTTCGGTGACAGTAAAAATTCCGCTTAGACAGACAGCGTTCGGCTGTGTTGATATTATATCGCATTTAACCGAAGGTTTTTTCAGCAGCAGAGACAGCTATGCTCCGGTACAGGAGGGCTACTCGCTTTCATTTGCATCTGCTGTAAAAAGAAGCATGGATATACTGCTTGATGATCCGGAAAATATAAGAGCAAGAAGCGCAGTAATGTGGGCAGCATCTCTTGGATGGAATGGACTCGGAATGTCAGGATGGGAAGGAGCTGGTATTCCCTGCCATACTCTGGAGCATCCTTTAAGCGGTATTTATGACCTGCCGCACGGTGCAGGACTTTCAATTACCACTCCTGCATATCTTAAACTCAGGATAGGGGAAATTGCAGATAAGCTGAGCAGTTTCGGCACTGAAGTTCTTGGAATGAAGGAAAATTCAAGTGCAGAATCAGTTATAGAGGGACTTGAAAACTGGTACAGAAAAGTTAACTCCCCCTCCTCATTCTCTGAATGGGAAAAAGGTTGAAAATTTTAATATAGAAAAACTTACAAAAGAAGCTGAGAAACTGAATAATATCTGGAAAATGAGTGATTTTACAGAAGGTGAAATAGAAAAGTGCTATAAGCTGATGAAGTAAAAAAACTGCAAAAAACAATTTATCTTAATATACCTGGTTAGCCGGTTTTAATATTTTCCCCTTCTGTAAGACAAAATCCGGCAGAAGGGGATTTTTATTCACCATGCAGCTATGATTCTGTACAGCCCTTTTTGATGCTCTAACGGGCTAGGTGTATTTATAAAATGCAAAAGAACTCTAAAACAACATTATATCGTGATTTATTCTTTGAAAAAGTATATTTTCCTCAATAGACCGACCGTCGGTCTATTGACATATCAGAATACCGGGTTTACACTTCATTTATAGACCGACCGTCGGTTTATAAGGAGATCATATGGAATCAGGATCATCAAGCAGACATGATAAAAGAAAAAATGAAATATTTGACTGTGCGGCAGGACTCTTTTACACAGAAGGCTATGATAAAACATCTATCCAGCAGATTATCGATTCACTGGGAATTGCAAAAGGTACTTTTTATCACTACTTCAGTTCAAAATTCGATCTGCTCAACCAGCTTACTCTAAGGGAAACCGATGAAATGGTAAATTCAATTAATTTAATTGTTGCTGATGAAAAAATAAATGCTGTTGAAAAAAATCAATTCCTATTTCGGTATGATAGTAAACTGGGAAATAGAAAATTGGGAACTGACAATCAGCTATATTAAACAGGCAGTGAAAAACTACAATAATATTTTCTTTCAAATCTTTATGGAAAACATTGTTGATAAAATACTCCCAACTATAATACCGCTGGCAAAACAGGGAATTGAAGAGGGATATTTTAAAACAGATTATCCGGAAACTGCAATTGAAACATGTATCAGGACATTTTCAGCAATAGCAGATCAGCTCAGTGCCCGGATACATAAGACAAAAACAAAAAAAGAGGCTCTTGAGCAGTATTACTTAATGATCAGCTTTTACGAGGATCTTATAGGCAGAATTCTGGGAGCAGATAAGGATCTGATTAAAATAATTGATCAGGATAAATACAGAAAAATCTACGAAAGTATACCGTCAGAGGAGGAATAACAGTGATAAAAATTGAAAACCTTAAAAAAACATATCATGCCGGAGAAACAGAAGTAAAAGACTCCGTGAAATCAATCTGAAATATTGATAAAGGTGAATTTATTTCAATTGCAGGACCGTCAGGTTCAGGGAAAACCACACTTTTAAACCTTATAGGCTGTATTGATAATCCTGACAGCGGTCAGATATTTATTGAAAATAAAGCAGTGTCTGAAATGAATAAAAAACGACAAGGCTTTATTCAGAAGAGAAAACCTGGGATTTATTTTCCAGAGCTACAACCTTATCCCGGTTCTTACTGCATTTGAAAATGTTGCTTTTTCCCTGAATCTTCTTGGAACAGAAAATGAAACAATAAAAAAATGAGGTAGATAAAATCCTTGATGAAGTTGGCTTAAAAGGGCTGGAAAACCGAAGACCCTCAAAACTATCAGGCGGACAGCAGCAGAGAGTTGCTATTGCAAGAGCTCTTGTCAAGAAACCGGCAATTATTCTTGCTGATGAACCAACTGCAAATCTCGATTCAGGTACAGGTGAGGATGTAATAAAACTTATGAAGGAAATGAACAGAAAGCACAATATAACATTTATTTTTTCTACTCACGACAAAATGGTTATGGATTATGCAGAGCGTCTGATACAGCTTCATGACGGAGCTGTTCAAAGCGATACTGCAGGGAGCTGAATATGAAAAAAACAGAAAGCAGAACAGTACTGTTCCTTTATAATACAGCTTTTTTTATTTAAACTGGCTTTTAAAAATCTTTCCCGGTATAAAAAACGAACAGCAATCACTGCCCTGTCTATTGCAGTCGGACTTGCATTTTATATATATCTTGATTCAATGATTGAAGGATCAGTTCATGATTCTGAAAGAAATCTGTTTATGTATGAAACAGGTAACGGGGTAATTCAGACAAATGCCTACTGGGATGATAAAGATCTTCTCCCGCTTGAATACAGCATAGAAAATATGGACAGGGTAAGATCAATTCTTAAGAAATTAGAAATACCCTTTGCTGAAAGAACCAACTTTTCAGCTGATCTGCTTGTCTATAAAGATCCGTTTCCCGAAGACGGAAATATACCTGTAAAAATTACAGCAATAGACTATGAACACGACAGCAATGTATTTGAAATACAGGATGCCCTTGAAAAAGGACGGTTTCCGGATGATGATGAAGAGGGAATTGTTCTCGGTTCATGGCTTGCAGAGGATATTAAGGCAGATATAGGCTATCCAGTAACTATACTGACAAGAACAAAATCCGGTTATTTTCAGGTTATGGATCTTGAAGTTACCGGTATAGTAAACACTACAAATCCTGTAGTAAACAGAGAATCGCTTTATATAAGCCGTGGTATTGCAGAACTCTACCTTGAAATGGAGGCAGCGTTACAGATATTCACCTTAAGCTTAACAAAAAGAATAGCCGTTCAAAAAAATGTCTCAATTTTAAACGACAAACTCATAGGAACAGAATGCAGCTTTCACACCTGGGAGGAGATGGTTCCTGATTTTGTTGCTGCATCTGAAGGGGATAAAAACGGAACAGCTGTAATGACAATGATTCTGTTTATAATAGTAGCAGTAGGTATTTCCAACACAATGCTTATGGCAGTATTTGAGAGGGTCCGGGAAATTGGAATGATGAGAGCCCTGGGAATGAAGGATATAACAGTAAAATGGCTCTTCAGAATAGAAGCTGCAGGCATAGGTCTTATAGGATCTTCAGCAGGTCTTTTAATTGGAGCTCTTGCAAACCTCCATCTTGTTTTTGTCGGAATTGATTATTCCAAGCTGATGAGAGAGGGGAATTTCGGTTATAGAATGATTGGAGAAATGAAAGGAATATGGCATATAGAAGCATTTATTACTGCCTTCATTATAGGAATTTGTTTTTTCCTTTCTGATTTCATTTTCTTCCAACCAGAAAAGCAATGAAAAAAGATATACCGTCATGTATTCATGATGTCTAAAAGGGGGAACAATGAAACTTTCAGGAATTGCACTTAGAAACATACTTAGAAACAAAAGAAGAAGTCTCCTTTCAGGCGCTGCTATTGCTGTTGCAGCAGCTTCTATAGTTTTTCTCTTTGCCCTTTTGGAGGGGATGAAAATCGATCTTGCTGATAACCTGCAGACTTTCTATACAGGGACAGTAAGGATAATGCATGAAGATTATGAAAAAAAATAAAAAGCTCAACCCTATTCATCTCACTGTAGAAAATCCCGATATAATTTCAAAAGCAGTTAAAAGAAATGGGCAGAAAAGTAGAAATATCAGAGAGAATTACATTTCCTTCCCGTATTTATATTGGAAATGATTATTATAATGCAATGGGAATGGCGGTAAAATTCCCGGATGAAATAAAAATTTCAGAAAATACATAACATTATAAAAGAGGGCAGATTTCCCAGCAAAGGAAAAGAAGCTCTTTTGGGGGCGAAACTTGCTTCTAAAATGGGTGTCGGTGTAGGGGATAAAATAACAGCTCTTACTTCCACTGCCGGACGGGGATCAAACGCAATGACATTTACTGTGACAGGGCTTGCAGTATTTCCTCTGCACGAAATTACAAATTCATTTTTATGATACCCCTTGATACGGGACAGCGTTTCCTTAAGATGAAAAACAATATAAAGGAAATACTAATAAAATTCGATGCAGCATCGGATGAAGACGGAAAAGCATTTGCAGAAAAAGTCATAGCGGAAACAAAGAAAAAGACATTCAAAATAATTGAAGCAGCATACTGGAAAGACAGAAACGAAACCTATGCAATGATTGAAGTAGCAGATAAGGTTATTATGATTTGCATTTTTCTTTTTACTTCTGGGCTGTTCAGTTGTAATTAATACAACAATGATGGTTATATATGAGCGGACAAGGGAAATAGGAATGATGAAGGCGCTGGGGATGAAGGAAGGCAATATAGTCAGACTGTTTTTTCTTGAATCCTTTTGATAGGAATACTTGCATCTCTTGCAGGGGTTCTTATAGGGGCGGGAATCAGCCAGATATTTAATTACACTGGAATTAATTTTCAGAACATGATGGAGGATATCGATTTTGAGATATCAACAATTATGTATCCTGTTCCAACCATGGCAGATGGAATATTGATATTTTATT
>LQAH01000298.1_pt1 | contig 12657 bp, 17 predicted proteins | sample 1535791 | NCBI WGS metagenome assembly LQAH01 (sample SAMN04331585, study PRJNA305678) | bioreactor metagenome | isolation source: bioreactor_4 inoculated with Wadden Sea sediment 2nd replicate of a... | place: Germany:Bremen
GTATTTATCTTTTAAATGAAAAAAAAACAGATCTATACTATTAAACAATAAGTTCTGTATTTTACCGCTTGTCTTCCGATGTATTCAGAGAAGTGTCTTTATGCAGATGAGATATATCTTTAAATGTAATATGATAAAATTTAAAGATGAATAAATTATTAACTGTAAATCAGTAAGGCAGAAAATGGGAAAAGTATTACAGCTTGAATCAGGAAAGCTGTTCAAATCATATGTTAAATTAATTATTGAACCCCGAGGTTTTAAACATTATCCGGCAGACTGTATTTCTGAAGCTTTTAAAATTCTTAAGGATAATGAAATAGATATTATAATTACGGGAAATCAGTTAAAAGACGGTACCGGTGAAGACTTTTTAAAGAAGCTTAACAGTACAGGATTTTCCTCTATTCCTGTAATTATTCTTACTTCATCTGATTCTCTGAAGCTAAGGACAAGGCTGTTTTCTCTTGGAATTGTTGATTATATCCTCAAAAAGGATATGTCAATTGAGAGACTTGAAAATTATTTTGATACAATTCTCAGGCAGGATGCTCTTCTTAAAAAAAATTCAGAATGAAAAAATTGCAGTTCTTGACGACAGCCGGCTGGAGCTGAGTATTTTCAGTAATATTTTTAAGCTTAACAAAATAAAAAATGCTTCGTATTATTCAGATCCGTCAGAATTTCTTAAAAAAGCAGATAATTATTCCATTTATTTTGTTGATATGGTGCTTCCCGGTTATTCAGGTGAAGAGATAATTATGCAGCTGAGGCAGAGAAATAAAAACTGTGTAATTATAGTAGTTTCCGGAATTTCCAATTTTAAAATAGTCTCCCATGCTATGATGCACGGTGCTGATGATTATATTACAAAACCATTTGATAATGCTGTTCTGATGGCAAGGCTGAAAGCTAATGCAAGGTCATATTTTCTGTATAAAGAAATTGAAAAAATGGCAGTAACAGACAGTCTAACCGGACTTTATAATCATAAATATATCTGTGATCAGATATATAATCTTGCAGGATCGCCTGATAGAGATAAAATAAGGTTCTCCATTATGCTCCTTGATATAGATCACTTTAAATCTGTTAATGATACTTACGGACATCAGATGGGCGATATTGTTCTTACAGCAATATCGGATCAGCTGGAAGAGGACTTTCCTTCAAAAGCAGTCTGCGGCAGATACGGAGGCGAAGAATTCCTTGTTGTATTTCCTGATAAAAACTTGATTATGCTGTTAAAGCTGCAGAAAGTTTCAGAAAAAGAATATATAAAAAGAAAATTTGGGGAAAGCGGTTTTTCCATTACAGTAAGTGCAGGTGTTGCTGAGTTTAAAGGTGAGAACGGTACTGATCTGATAAAAAAAGCTGATGATTATTTGTATAAAGCAAAGAAAAACGGCAGAAACAAGGTTGTATCTGAATAGTTTCTGCAGTCAATAAAGATAATTAGTTTATATTCTTTTTATTCCGGAATATAATGCATGTTATGAAGACATTAATACTTATAGCATCATTAGGTGCGATTCAGGGTTCAATAATTCTTCTATCAGTTCTCTTTAGATTCAGACACCGGAAAAATCTTCCGCTTTCAATTCTACTTATTGTTTTCTCTATAAGGCTTGCTACTATTCCATCCTGGAATCCTGACTTTCTCCTCTGCTTTCCCTGGATTTATCCTATGACAGCACCTCTTCCTTTTCTTTTCGGTCCTCTTCTGTGGTGGTATTTAATTGACTTGGAAGCGATAAACTGAAAACTCTTAAGTCTTTATTTATACATTTGTACCTTACTTTTAGAATTATCTGCTCTTGTCGTTACACTTATTACTATGACAGATGCTGAATATATAATATTTATAAATGATGTCTTTACAGGTAATCCGCTCTGTGGCTGCCTGTAAGAAACGGATTAAAAGTTGCTCTTAATTTTATCTATATCTTTCTGTCTGCTAAATCAGTGTTCGGCGTAAAATCAGGAAAACTTTCAGAATCTAAAAAACTATGTGCAAGACTGCTTATTATTATTCCGTCAGGAGTTCTTGCGGCATTTGCATATGTGGCGCTCCTGCCTTCTGTTACAAAGGAACTGGCAGGGGGGATTGTCCTTCCCTTTTTTATATTAACAACAGCTATGGCAGTTCTGATTTACGGAATATCATTTATTCTTATTGTTTCGCCGGAAATTACCCATCCTGAAAAAATCAGCAGCAATAAATCTGAGCAGCTCTGTACAGAAGAAGAGTGCCGCAGAATAATGTCCTTTGTAAATGACAGACTGGACAGCGGAGCATTTCATAATCCTGATCTTGTCTTACGGGATCTTGCCTCCGAGCTACATATTCATCCTAACCGATTATCTTTTGCCGTTAATAAATGCTGCGGTATCAGCTTCAGAACTCTTCTTAACAGAAGGCGGCTTGAGTTTTTTATGTCTATGATAGGCAGCGGGAAAAATGAAAGATCAATACTCGACATTGCCTTTGATGCCGGATTCCCCTCAAAAAGTACATTTAACAGGTTTTTTAAAGAGGAAACAGGAATGACCCCTACTGCATATCTTGAATCTGAATAATAGTTTAAAATAACTTCCTTAAAAAATATCAGGTTAATTTCATCCTGTTTGGAGAAAAGATATCTTACTTATTTTTTATATTTCAATAAATAAAAAATTAAAGTATGAAGGTGTCATTATGCATAATAGGACGACATCTTAAACTCCAACTCCTATAATCTAATTGTCTTTAAGATAAATAAAAGGTAGATGAAATCAGGAGTTAAAATATGAAAAAGTACAGTATGGGAATTATTTTTATAATCAGCAGCTTAATATTGATGTCATGTTCAGATTCGGGGGGAAGCAGTGACAGCAGTCCTTATATTATTAAATTCAGAATAAACGGAACACTTTATGAATTTTCAAACGGATACAATGATATTAATGGAAATTCGGAAGGTAATGATTATAATACAATAACTTCTTATATTGCCGCTGTTCCATCAGGTGCGGCAAATAATGATGATGTATTCGTGATGATAAGAGTAAACGGGACAGATGTAGGAACATTTGATGATTCTGGTAATGATAATGATCTGAATTTTTACTATTGCTTTAATGGAGCAACACACCGCTGGAAAGATGACGATACTGCTGTAGCAGATTTTACTCTTACAATAACAAAATATGATGATGTAGGCGGAGTTATAGAAGGAACCTTCGAAGGCCCTGTTGCAAACAGCGATACATTGGCAACTGCAGATTTAACAGACGGATACTTTTATGTTGAAAGAGTTGCAGACGAATCATTAACAGCCCCATGGTAAAAAACTAATTTATATAGAGTATAATTTATCTTTATGAAGCAGGAGGATTTGTTACTGCATAAGGAACACAGTGGAAAGCAAAGATCTATATCTTTTCCAGAAAAAATTGAAATAGACGGAGATAAGCTTATATATCTTTACTGCATTGATGACATAGAGGAGTATTAATTTAAATAAATTAAAAAGGATCAGTTTTGCTGATCCTTTTTTTTTGCAGATTGCTGACAAAAATCATATAATTATATATTGGACTCTGTATAAAAATAAAATAGAGCAAAATTTGATAATTTTTAAATAATATCTATAATTTAAAAATACAGAAAAAGGAGTTAAAAATGAAAAAAGCTTTACGAATTAGTCTTCTTCTGTTTGCTGTTTTCTTTGTTATTATTTCATGCAGCAAATCACCTATTAAAGAACCCAAGGTTGAGCACAATCTGGTTATACTTCATACAAACGATCATCATGGCCATCCGGTTTCTTTTTTTAATTATCCTGCTCCGGGGCAGGGGGGACTGCCTGCACAGGCAACCCTTGTAAGCGGCATAAAAGCGGAAACTGAAAATGTGCTTGTCTTGAGTGCTGGAGATTTTAATACAGGAAGGCCTGAATCCAATTTCTTTAAAGCTGAACCTGATATAATCGGAATGAATTATATAGGTTATGATGCTCTTGCAATGGGGAATCATGAATTTGATCCGTCGGCCGAAGATATGCAGGCTCAGATTGCATTATCTGAATTCCCGTGGCTCTGCGCCAATGTTGTCAAAGAGGATGGCAGTTATATTGATAATGTTGAGCCTTATATGATAAAGGATTTCGGTTCATTTAAAGTTGCAGTTCTGGGGCTAATGGATTCACGTACTGTTAAAACAGGTAATCCTGAAAATATCAAAGGGTATACTTTCAGAGATGAAGTAGAGGTTGCAAAAGAACTTGTTCCAGAGCTTAAGGAAGAGGCTGATATTGTAATAGCGCTTGTTCATATGGGGCTTTATGATGATTCCGATCTTGGATCAAAAAGGATAGCAGCCCAGGTTCCCGGAATAGCTCTTGTTGTCGACGGTCATACTCATACAAAAGTAAAAGAACCTGTAATGATAAAAAATACCGAGACAGGTAAAGAAATTGCAATAGTTCAGGCAAAGGAATGGGGCCTCTATGTAGGTAAAGTTTCTCTTAAATTTCTGAACGGCGAAGTTACAGATCTTGATTTTAATCTTGTCCCTGTTAATGTGAAAAAAAGGGAAAAACTTGAAGATGGAACAAGTGTATATCATTTTATTTGATAAGGAAATACCTGATGATAAAAAGCTTGCTGATCTTCTTAAACCTTACGTAGACAAAGTTGATGCTGTTTTAAGTGAAACAATAGGCAGCGCAAAAGAGCCTTTTCTAAATACAGATACACGTAAGAAGGAAACAGCAATTGGAAATATTGTTGCAGATTCCATGCTCTGGTATTGTAATTCCCAGAATCTTGATGCTGATTTTGCTTTCCAGAACGGAGGAGGTATCCGGACAGATATTCCTGAAGGGGAAATTAAAAAGCAGACAATATATGAAGTTCTCCCTTTCGATAATTCCATAGCTCTTGTTACATTAAAGGGATCAGATGTTATTAAACTGTTTTCACGAACACCTGAAACAGTCGGCCATGGAGCAATGCCTCAGGTTTCTAAGGGGGTTTCTTTTGTTATTGAAACAGCATCCGGTTCAGTTGCTGATTTGAAAATCAACGGTTCTTCTGTTGATCCTGCAAAAGAATACAGAATTGCTACAAACTCATATCTTGCATCCGGAGGGGACGGATATAAAGTATTTAAAGACAGAGTGGATTTCTATGATACCTCTTTAATGCAGAGAGATGCTTTTATTGAGTATGTTATATCTTCCGGAGGGGAAATTACACCAGCCGCAGAAGGACGAATTACTTTGAAATAGTGCAGTAAATAACGGGAGAGCTTAACCGCTTCTCCCGTCTTTTTATTGAAGAGCTGTTTTTTATGTCTTAATGGGGCGCCTCTCAATGGAAGGAGGCCTTCCATTTTAATAAGCCGGTTTTTATCTGCTTACAAAAAGATTGAACAGGCTGATGAAATTATGGATTACAGATATCAGAATGCAGACTGATGAATATAAAATATGATATATAAACAACAGATTGGAAAGCTGTGAATACAAATATTCTGCCGGAGCAGCAGACTTGCAAAATATGAAATATAAATATTCTGTGGTAAATAACAGACTCATTCCTTCAGACACTACTGAACTTGTGCTTGCTCAGGAACTGGGCAGGAGATTTATCTATACTGAAATAATTTGCAGAGCCTGTGAAGATGTGGACAGTAGAATACAGACTTTATTAAATAATGCAGAAAAAAGAGATAATCTGCAGTTTTAATAAAACTGAAATAATGGAAATGTATAAAAAGTTTTTAGATGTAAATAATACCCGACAGGACGATGTATATATTATTATGGCGGCAGGCAGAAAAGATATATTATTTATAGGAAATAAGGCCTGCTTTTTCAAAAATGATTCCTGAATGTAAAACCTTGAATAAACATCAATAATTTTCTAATCATAGCTAATACTTCCAGCTTATAAAGAAATTGCATATCCTTTTGATTCCACAGTACCTATCCCGGTTTAAGTTCATTCTGTACTTTTTTCGGAAGACCGTTTACAACAATTTCATAGGATTCTTTTATCCATTTTTTAATAATTTCACTGCCTACTTCATTTGATAATTTCACACTGTTCCAGTGGCGCTTGTTGAGGTGGTAAGCAGGTATAACTGCTTCATACATTGCTCTCATTGCAAGGGCATCATCAGGATCGCATTTTATGCTTATCATTTCAAACTTTTCAGCATTTGCAAGTGTAAATATTTTTCCTTTTACTTTGTAGACAAGTGTAAACTTGTCAAATGGATATTCTTCTGTAACTCCGTTAAATGATCTGCAGTAATTTTTATAATCATTTAAGTTTCATAGCTATTCCTTTTTTATATAATACCTTAAAAATTATTGATTGTCATTTTTTGATATTTGAGGAGAAGTATTAAACTTCCTGTTCTTAAAAAAAGCTGTGTATTTTATGAATAAACTGACTCTTCTAAAGTGAAATAAAAAAACCGTCCCTTTTACAGGACGGCTTAAGGAAAGATAAAAATATAGGAGTAATATGTTTAATAATTATGCGCTTTCAAAGTAAATCCTGTCTTCCTCAATTCCAAGCTTATTAAGCTTATCAAGAGATGCATTTATCATAGGCTTCGGTCCGCACATATAGATTTTATAGTCATCAAGATTAAGTCTTTCCATCGGTTTGTTACAAACCCTTTTCACCTTTCCAGTTATCATCAAAGCAGCAACCTTGATAAACTCAAACTTTTCGTGTTTCTTTTCCAGTTTTTCAAACTCTTCGGTATATATAAGTTCATCCTCTTTATTTACACCATAAATAAGCTTTACCTCGTCTATGCTGTCTTTTTTTAACAGCATCAAGTACCATGGGAAGGAAGGGTGTAATACCGATTCCCCCTCCTACAAAGAGGGCTTTGTTTACTGATTTATCAACTGTAAGTTCATCTCCGATAGGTCCTTCAAGAATTACTTCTTTTCCTTCGCTGAATTCTTTAAAAAGGATATCTGTACCGTATCCTCCCGGTACTTTTTTAACAGTTACACCAATCTGTGAGTTAATTTCATCGAAAAATGAAAACAGAGAATGCTCTGAACATTTCAGGATTATCTTTTTATTTTTACAAGGATAAACTGACCTGCAGTGAATTTTATGCTGCTGTCTTTAAGCTGAAAGATAAATTCCTTAACATCCTCTTTAAGATCAGTAACTTTTGCAAGAACAGTTTCAAATCTTTTTCTGTTTTCTCCAGCAGCTGTTTTTATGTTTTTCATCATAAAATCTGCTGTTTTTTTCGTTTGTTATTGTAAGAATCTGAGCAGGGCAGTGAGCAACACAGGTTGAACACTTCAGGCAGTTAATATCTTCAAACTGATTGTTCTCATTAAAATTTTCATACGGGGAAAGCTGCATGGGGCAGACTCTTGCACATTTTCCGCATTTGTGGCACTGATTTTTATCTGAAATTGTTACTTTTTCATCAGTTATTTTTGTAACATTGATTTTTTTCCAAGTGAGTAGGAAGCCTTCTGCATAACACCCATGGGACAGAAGTTGCACCAAGTTCTGGGGCTTAGAAATAGACCCAGTACTCCGCCAAGTACAGTAACCATTACATAGCTGCTTACAAATACAAAGCCGATTTTGTCCCAGAATGCAAGTGTCCCGTATAGACCTGCAATTTTTACAAAACGGGAGGTGAGCCTGAAGCCGAACCACGCAAAGAAAAGAATAGATACGACTTTCCATTTGAAAAAGCCGGGAATACTGCTGTTGCGGCTGAAGGGAAGAAGGAGTGAATCAAAAAGCGAACCGTGAGCACAGATATTTCCGCACCAGAATCTTCCTTTAAAAAAAGAGAAAAGAACAAGTCCGATTATTACAGGTATAACAAGAAGTCCGAGTTCGGTTCAAACTGTCCGCCTACAGCAACAAGCAGGGTAAAAAAAAAATGAGTAATTTCCTGACAAGAGTAAATGCCCTGTCCGCCTTTATATGAAATTTAGGTGTCGTAGAGATAGTGTTAAATTTGAAAACCATCAGATATATCCTCCGAATATGATGTTGTTGGCTATATATAAAAAGCACTATATAGAAGGAGTGTGTATGTGTCAAGTATTATATCGGTAATGCTGATTAAATACAGTAAATCCAATTTTTGAAGATTAATACTAAATAAGAATTCTCTTTAAGAGTGAAAAAATGTTTCTGAAAAGCTGATAATGAAATACTCTGAAAAATAAAGCATCTATATACTATACTTTATATATCTTAAAAATTATGGAGACTATAATGGGCGAAGGGCTTAATAACAGTAAAGCTGACCGTGACAGACTTAAAGATATTATAAAAAAATTTAAATGAGGGAACAGATCTTAAAAAAGTAAAAAAAGAAATTTGATAAAAATGATTAGAAATGTCAGTCCTGAAGAAATTGCAGATATTGAACAGTCGCTTATTGATGAGGGTATTCCTGTAGAACATGTTCAGAAACTCTGTGATATCCATGTTCAGGTTTTGATGATGCTCTTAAAAAACAGGGAAAGAGTAAAATATTACCCGGACATCCGGTACATACATATAAATCTGAGAATAAATATCTAAAAAACTAAATTAAGAATTTTCAAAAAGCATTAAAATGAAAAGCAGTCCGAAATTTTGGAGATTCTTTCTGAGCTCAAACTGATTGAGCTTCATTATATTCGTAAAGAGAATCAGCTTTTCCCGTATCTCGAGAAAACAGGGTTTACAGGTCCTTCGAAAGTGATGTGGGGTAAGCATGATGAGATACGTGATTTGTTCAGATTTGCTGATCAGTCATATCAGGCCGGAGACCTGGACAGCGCTTCAGAATCGGGCAGAAAGCTGATTAAATCTTTAAAGAATATGATTTTTATGGAGGAGAAAATACTTTTTCCATCTGCACTTAGAAAGCTCCCCTCATCTGCCTGGTCAGATATAAGGAAGGGGGAAGGCCGTATCGGTTATGCTTGGATAAAACCGGGGAATTTATGGGATCCTTCAGTTTCTGCTGCTGATGGAGAAGATGAATTAAACACAGTAAATACAGCAGTGAGCAGTGGTGTGTCTATGAAATCAGACAGTAATAACAGTATTGATCTTGATACAGGCTCGCTTTCACCGTTTCAGATAAATTTGATGCTTAAAAATCTTCCTTTTGATATGACATTTGTCGATGAAAATGGAAAAGTTGCATATTATTCAGAGGGTAAAGAGCGTATTTTCCCCAGAAGCCCCGGCATTATAGGACGGGAAGTTGCAAACTGTCATCCGCCAAAAAGTGTTCACATAGTAGAAAAAATTGTTGAAGCTCTTAAGAGCGGGGAAAAGGAAAATGCTGAATTCTGGATACAGATGAATGGTCTGTTTATACATATCAGATATTTTCCGATTTTTGATGATGAAGGACTTTTCAGGGGAATAGTGGAAGTAAGTCAGGAAATATCAGGTATAAGAGCACTTGACGGAGAAAAGAGACTTCTCGACTGGTAATCAGCTGATACCAAGAAGTATAAATGGTGATTAAGCAGCAGTTTAATTGATAAATATATGTAATAGAAAATATTACAGGAATACCGAATGAACAGTAAAATATTATTATCGCTTACAGCTTATATCAATATGCTTCATAAAGGAGAAATAAAAAGAACTTTATGATTATTACAGTCATGAACTTAAAAACTGTACGGCGCATGAGGTTAGTACTGCAATTGATAATCTTATTCTAAGAATTAAAGATGTCGGTGAGGTGGAGACAACAGCTGCGAAATTTATTAAAGCCTGCAGCAGGGGGCTTGATAATCAGGAGCTTCTGCAGTTTTCAGATTCAGATATTCTTAAATATCTTGTGGAAGAAAACAGGATTGCGGAATCTATACTTGAATCTGTAAAATCAGCGTATAAAAACTTTCTGAAAAAGTTTTTAAAACAGGGGAAAACAGTCTGATTTCTGATAGTTTAGAAAAACTTATTATCAGTCTTTCTTCTGCGATGAGGATAAAAATCCATTATTTAAAGCTTCAGAACGGATTGTTTACTTCTCTTGAAAACAGCGGAAATACTACTGAATGTATTAAGCTGATGTGGTTTTTACAGGATTCTGTACTTGAAAAAATCAATATACTTATAAAGTCTTTGGAAACATACAGTTCCTGTTTAAAGGCAGCCGGAATATGTGATGACAGTATATTCAATCTAAATTCATTTAATAAAGCATTTGGAGAAATGTACCTTACAGCAGCTTCATTGATATACAGGGAGGAAAAAATTCTCTATCCGCTTGTATTTGAGTACGTCCCTGATGATGAAAGACAGCAGCTTATTTCCGAGATTACTGCTCTTGGATTGCTTTAGTTAAAGATAAAATTATTCCAGCAATTAGTGTCCCAAATATTATTTATAGGAAATCCATTTAACCTGAATAAAAATTATTTAAAAAAGTAACGGAAAAAACTTGAAAAGAGCCGTATTAGAGCTTATTATTAATTAGGTCATAAGTTATATGACTCAGAATAATCTTTTTTGGTGTTCTGATTAAATAAAGTTTTAATAATTAAAGTGTATAGAAAGAAAAATTGATAAAATTGATGTTTGGAAAATTTTATGTCGTCCACTTGTCCCTATTAAATTATCAGCAGATTAAAATAATAAGACCTTTTAATTGTTTATTTACAAAGGAACCCTTGTGTGACGGTAATTATGCAGAACTGATAATTTTTATTATTTTTATATTCTCTTTTCTTTAATATTATTTAAAACCCTATTTATTAAAAAAGATTATTCCGCTTCTTTTTCTGCAATGCAGCTGCAGAAAAACCGGTGTTAAATTTTTTTACGGGGGAAAATATGAAATTACAGGGAAAATTTCTTGTACCTATTGCGTCAGCTATACTTCTTGGAATGGTTATACTTTCTGCGATGCTTTACAGTTATTCGAAAACTGAAAATTGAGAAAAAAACAGAAAGTGAAACTGAAAAGTATAGCAGATGCTCTAATTATCAGTATGGATGAATATTTTTATACTGCAGAAAGGGAAGTAATCCTCCTTTCTATCGATAAACAATATATAAATCTGATTGATAATCCTCAAATAAAATTAAAGAATGATATGAGCCTTAAACTTTCTGAAATACAGAATTCCGCATCTCATTTTGAAATGCTTTTCATTGCAGATACTGCAGGGAATGTTATTGCGTCAAATATGGAATCAGCTGTAGATAATATAAATATTTCCGACAGGGAGTACTGCCGTGAAGCGAAAAACGGAGACACCTGCATCTCTGAAGCTGTTATTAGTAAAGCCAGCGGTAATCCTGTTGTTGTTATTGCTGCGCCTGTATTTAAACAGAGCAAAGTTGTTGGAATTTTCGGAGCTGTCATTGACATAAGTGTCTTTAATCGGACATTTATTGATTCTGTTAAAATCGGAAATAACGGATATGCTTATATAGTTGACAGTAAAAGCAATGTAAATTGCATATCCGGACAAGAATAAAATCCTGAATGAGAATTTTGCCGGTTATGATTTCGGTAAAAAAATTATGTCTGAGAAGAACGGATATTTACGATATATATTTAACAATGTTAAAAAAGGCTGCAATGTATAAAACCGGTACAGCTGTCGACTGGACTATTGTAATAACAGCTAATGATGATGATATATATTCCGGTGTCAGGGCTCTTGCGAAAATGAGCATTGCTATTACTTTAGCAATTATTGCAATTGTTTCACTTATAGTTCTGCTTATTGTAAGATCAGTTGTAAAACCGCTTAAGCTTGCTGTCGGATTTGCAGAAGCAGTATCAAAAGGAGATCTTTCAGTTTCTCCTGATGCTGCTTTTTTAGGGAAGAAAGATGAAGTAGGTGATCTTGCAAACGCACTTAATAATATGAAAAAGCAACTTAAGAATATTGTATTGGATATTACTGCTGCTTCTCAGAATGTAGCTTCGGGCAGTGATCAGCTTAGCAGTACAGCTCAGCGTATGTCTCAGGGAGCTACCGAACAGGCATCTTCGGGAGAGGAAATCTCCTCTTCTATGGAAGAGATGAGTGCAAATGTTAAGCAGAGTGCTGCCAACGCGGTGCAGACAAGGGATATAGCTAAAAAATCCTCAGATGAAGCTGCATCAGGCGGAGAAGCTGTAAAACAGACTGTTGATGCAATGAAGAAGATTGCGGAAAAAATAAATCTTGTAGAGGAGATATCACGTAATACAAATCTGCTTGCACTAAATGCTGCAATTGAGGCTGCTCGTGCAGGAGAACAGGGTAAGGGATTTGCAGTTGTGGCAAGCGAAGTTAGAAGGCTTGCAGAAAACAGTCAGAAAGCTTCCGGAGAAATAAATGAGCTTGCAACAGCAAGTCTTGAAATTGCGGATAGGGCCGGGGACACAATAGAAAAAAATAATTCCGGATATTATCAGGACTGCAGAACTTGTAAACGAAATAAGTTCTTCAAGCGAGGAGCAGCACTCTGGGATTGTTCAGATAAACGATGCAGTACTTCAGCTTGATAAGGTTATACAGCAGAATGCATCTGCTTCTGAAGAATCAGCTGCAATGGCAGAGGAACTTGCAGGACAGGCTCAGAGGATGCAGGAGTCCATGAAATTTTTTTAAACTTGGGAGCAGTTCCAAAAACCATGATTTTATT
>LQAH01000299.1_pt1 | contig 12648 bp, 15 predicted proteins | sample 1535791 | NCBI WGS metagenome assembly LQAH01 (sample SAMN04331585, study PRJNA305678) | bioreactor metagenome | isolation source: bioreactor_4 inoculated with Wadden Sea sediment 2nd replicate of a... | place: Germany:Bremen
CAACCTAGAACAATACTCTAACCGTCTTTCATAGTCAAGTTCGATAAAGTCCATAGGCTTTACTTCTTCAGGTCTTTTTTCGAAATATGCTAAACCCGTTACTTTAAGCATGGTATATACGAACTGAGAGCAAAACATTATGTTCTTTTTATGTGAGTATCCGAAAACACCCAAGAGGTTATATGAACTTCCCTGCTCATTAATCTTATGTATTTCGTTCAGCACACTTTCTTTTTGCTCACGCGTAGCCGCAATTTTATAAATAACTATATTTGCGTCAGGTTTCTGATTAAAAAAATTCAATCATTTCCTGATTTAATCCTGGTAAAAAATATATTTTCGCCACCATTGTAAGAAATAATCGTTTTAAGTTCTTCATCAAAGGACAGAGATGCGTGAGAATACTCTTTTTTGTAAACATACGGATAATTTCTCCAGCTGCACTCCCAGTACTTGATAGCACAATGTATAGATATCCGTTATCTAAGCTTTTTCTGCATCTTTAAAGTAGGTTTCACTTAAGGCCCCTTTATTAACATAGCTAATAGGATTATGTCGTGGTAGTGTCCTAACTAAAATGTCCAATGTCCTTCACCGTGTTGCGTTCTGATTTTAAATCTACTAAAGGTCTCTTTATTTCATCCATGAGTCCTCTTGAAATATTGCCAAAATGCCTTTTTGACATCATAAAAACTAAGGTTTCTTTCTTCTGGGAAACCATCCTCATTATTGACTAAGGTATTTATTTTTAATCTATTAGATATAACTTTTAAATTCAATGGAAAATCGCTCCCTTCTCACCATCTAAATCTGTACAACATAATGGTCACAGTTGATTGTAAGAGTATTTGTCTGAAAAAATAGCACATGAGGACTATCCACATGTTCGCCATTAACAACTTTAAGCATTAAAGGCATGATTTCTATTACAGGGCATTTCTTAAATACAAAAACATCGAATAAGCCATCGCTCATTGATGCAAAAGGTGCTATCTTTTTAAATCCACCAGCTGATTTACCGTTCATAATCAGCATAAAGAAAATTTCACCTTCGTAATTAGTCACATCACTCTTAACTTGAATATGAAACGGCTTTAAGTTAGGCAATTCTTCTATACCTTTCAAATAATATGCCAATACACCCAAGTTATTTTTAAATTTACGGTCCGTTTTTTGACTAATATCAATTAGAAAACCTAAGCTAGCTACATTAACAAAATATTGATCGTTCATTTTACCAATGTCACAAGCAGTATAATTCTCTCTTAAAGCTATTTCGGTCATGTCTTCAATGGTACGTGGTATATTAAAATATTGGGCAAAATCATTAGCCGTACCAACTGGAAAAATACTTATAGGTAAATCAATACGGTACTTTTGCATAACGTTTACAACTTGATTAATTGTACCATCTCCGCCAGCTATTAGTATTTTTTTATATTGGTTGGTATCTATTGTAGAAAGCCTTTCATCCATAGCCTCAAATGTATCCATACGGTATGGTATAACTTGTATTTTACGTTGCTGAAATTGATCTATTACGTAATCCAAGTAGGTTTTAAATATCCCGTTACTAGAAACCGGATTATAGATAAGTAAAACTTGCAAGGTTTAATCCTCCTTTTGAATACACATAGTCTTCTACTATCATATCATTAAATACCCAAAAGGTTTCTTAAAATCCTGTTAGAAGTTAATTTGTAAAGTGTTTAAGACCATAAAACGACATCCCAACAAGACTTTTCACAAAAAACACCACAGCAATACATAGTATATTGCTGCGGTGTTATATGAATAGTGTTAAATTGGGTCTAATTAATGAGCTCTATCAGGCTCTAGTTTGGTAACAATAAGAAACGTGCAATAAACATAATAGCTAATACATACATAATTGGATGAACGTCTTTATGTTTGTTTGTAGCAAATTTCATGATTGGGTAGAATATAATTCCTGCAGCTACACCATTTGCAACACTGAAAGTAAATGACATAATAGCGATTGTAAAGAATGCAGGTACAGCTTCAGCAAAGTCACTAAAGTCTATTTTAGTTATTGATTCAAGCATTAAAACACCTACAACAATTAGAGCTGCGCTGTCGCTTGTGTTGGTACGATACCAATAATCCCAACTAAGAATATTGAAAAATGAATAAGATGCCTGTTACAAGTGACGTAAGACCTGTACGCCCACCTTCTGCAATACCAGCATTTGATTCTACATATGTAGAAGTTGTTGTCGTTCCAAAGAAAGAACTTAATGTCGTTGCAACTGAGTCTGATAAAAGAGCTTTATTTAAGTTCTTAATCGATCCATCTTCCTGAATAAGATTTGCTTTTTCAGCTGTTCCGATGAGTGTTCCTATATTATCAAATAAATCTACTAAACTAATGGTTAAAACAACCATAAAAGATATTTGTTACTGCGCCTAAAAAGCCGCCGCCACCGTTTGCTAAAAGACCTTTAAAGTCCCACATCATAAACGTTGGTGCAATTGAAGGCGGAACACTAAAAAGTCGAATTCCTGCAAGACTTGTAACGCCAAGTGGAATACCAATGATTGTTGTTGCAATAATAGAAATCAAGATAGCACCCTTAACTTTACGTGCTATTAAGAATACCATTATCATTACACCAACCAAAGTCAATATAACGCCTGGGTCTCTAAAATTACCAAATGCTACAAGGGTACCCGGATTCGACACTACAAGTCCACCACTTTTCATTCCGATTAAGGAAATAAACAAACCAACACCTGGACCAATAGCGGTTTTAATATTTTGAGGTAATGCTTCAATAATTTTTTCTCTTATGGATGTTACGGTTATAATAATGAACAAAATACCTGAAATCATAACAGCTGCCATACCTTGTTGCCATGTATACCCTAATGTCAAGCAAACTGTGTATGCAAAGAAAGCTGTTAATCCTAAACCTGGTGCAGTCGCAAATGGCAGTTTGGCATAGAGTGCCATAGACATGTCCCGTAAGCTGAAATAATACATGTTGCTGCGAATAATGATGCAATCATAGGATCACTAGCAATAGACAAGCCTTGGGCTGCATCGCCAATAAGACCTTGTGAGTTGATGCCTGCTACTTTTAAGATGTTTGGAATAACGAGCAATACATAAGCCATAGTTATGTAAGTTGTTAAACCTGCAATAACTTCTGTTCTTACATCCGTGTTGTTTTCACTTAGTTTATAAAATCGTTCAAAAATGATTCCTTTTTTATGCGTACTCTACTTGTGTCACTCAATTTTGATATCCCCCTAACGATATTTTAGCGTGAAAGCGTTTTCATAATGTACGCCACAAGTTTAAGGGAATATTAATAAGGTTAATATGTAAACATTATATAAATCATTGCTTCTATTATAAGAGTTATATCTTTATGTAGTTTATATACAAACCCAATCAACAAAACTCATCTTTCATTTTGCATACACATGTGTAAAAGTGTTGTTTGCAAGGTTAACAAGCTTTGCATTTCGTTGTATGAAGAAAGCAGCCTTTAAATACTTTTAATAACAAAAAGATATAGAGTGCGAAATTTTTCAGACAATTCACACTCTATATATACCAATGTCTTAGGACATTTCATTGTTTAATGTTTACAAGTCATTTAATATCTTTGTATTCTTAATGATCACTTTTATCCCTTAAGCATGTTACTTAAGCGTCGACTTAAAGTCTGAACCACTGCAAATGATATAGAATTGTGTGCTTTCATTAACCTGATAAATTCGACACCATTTATAACGGCAACCCGTACCATTTCTTGTGCTTTAACAGTTGCCGTTCTTGGATCATTATTTATGACACCCAACTCACCTATCATTTCGCCAGCATCTACGGTAGCAATAGGGGCTTCTTCAAGATTTAAGTAAATACCAACAGACCCTTCTAATATAATGTAGAATGCTTGATCAGACTCACCTTTTGCCATTATTACTTCATCTTCTGTAAAAGTGTCATAAGTAATAATCTCAAGAATTGCGCTCAAATCCTCAATACGTAATTCCTTAAACATCGGTATAGATTTCAGCATAACCAAACGGTCCATCTCTTCTTTACTTTTTAGACTCACAATCTCACCACCTAAGTATCTGTACATATTTTTCAACCTGTTCTTATAATCTCCAATATCCAAAACATTATATAAATAGGGTTCACTTTTCATAAAGTCTTTATCCTCTAATAACCGAATAAGTCTCATGGTTATATTAGAAGACTTTACATTTTGAAGCATTTCAATCACAAACATCTTCTTCTTAGGGTCTTGCAAATAGAATTCTATACCTTCCTGTAAGTTTACATCAATCCATCCGAAATAGGTTAGTAATAACACCGACATAAGTGTTTCTTTTAATGCTTCAACTTCTGCTTTTAAGAGTTGCATCACTGGATGCCTACTCATACATATTTTTGATACTCCCTAAAGGTTGCTTCAGTGTGATTTAATATGTCATCAAATAGTACCGAAGAAGAACTACTAGTCTCACGCCCATAATATAGATTTGTAATCTTTTCGATCCGAGTTTCTTCAACTTTACTTATCGTTTGCTTAATTGATGTACTTAAAGCATCATCGCTTTGTTGTAAAAGTTTAACGTCATACTGTTTAGTAATCGCACTTAAGCCTTTACTTTCTAGTTCAGGGTCTTTATAAACGTAACACAAGTCTAAAAAGTAGCTTAAATTGCTTTGAATTGAGATGTTTCCCTTCAAAATATGCTTGAATTATATTCAAATTATAGGCACGATGTTTACTTGCATATTGAATAAGTATGGGGTGAAGCTCTAAATAAGCCTCAGCAGTATCTGTTTGTGTTAATGACTTAATCAAATTTTCATAATGATTAACGTCTCTATTGGATAAATAACGATACATATAATACAATGCATTATCTCTACTTTGCTCATTCAAATTCATAGGCAATACCGTTTCTTTCAACTTGCCCTTTGGCATTGTTGGTTCATTATGAAACAGATTTCTAATCCACACACGCTTAAGCTCGCTATCCATGAAAGCTTCTATACTGCATATGTCAAACTCATAATAACGTTTTTTAAACACCATTTCTATTACACGCATTTGTATTTCAAAATTGCCATTTACAAATAGTTCATATAGTAAAGTATAAGGCTGAGAAACATCAAATTGAGCGATGCAGTCCAGAACAAAACGCTTCTCTATAATTGAACCTTGAGTTGCCTTGTCCTTTAGTAACTGAAACATATTTTCTACATTATTAAGGCCTAATAATTGATTCAGTTCAATTGTTTCATGGGTATCTAGTGTTTCTTGTATTACATTTAAAAACCCATTTTTCCCATTTTGCCACCAGATAAGCAATAAGAGTAACCACAGTCCAACTATGCCCTGATACCAATTTACAGACATGTTAAATGCTTCAACAACCAAAATAATGAGTCCACCCAAGGTGTATCCAACGATACCAGCCACACCATTGTAAAGTGTAATTGCCATTTCGCGGTATCGTTTCTTAATAAGTGGATAATACAATTGAAGCGCTAACATACTGAGTGTATAACTCATCACCCAAAAATAAACCCGGGATACCAAACTAAAATATATGGATACATGGGATAACATCATTAATAAAATACTTATAACACCATTTAAAATGCCCAGTTGTATCATTTTAACAGAACCAATTTTTTCGATTAGTTTGGTAAAACAAATACATTTACTAGTAAAGTCATTATATATTTAATAGTGACATACAAACTCACAAAGGCTGCCATAGATTCGACCGTACCAAACACTTTGCTTGCATGTACGTTAAACAAATAAGTTACAACCATGTAACTCAATGTAATAATTGAAAAGGTAATTAATACTTTACGTAAAAAAGAACGGTCTTTTAAATAGAGCCATACACTATCAATAGATGGTCTAGATTTACTAAGATTTTTATGGTATTTAACACCAGCTTGTTTAATAAGTACAACACCACTCCACCAACTTAAGCCTAAAAATATAAAACCAATTAAAAATAGGATGTTTACAGGGATTTCGTTTAAACCTTTTAAAATACCACTTAAAAGCATGGCTCCTAAAGCTCCCCCTGCTAAGGTTAATGGTATTCTCTTCTTCAGTTCATTTAAATCGTATAAGGATTGAGTCAAAAATAAGCCTGTTAATATGAGGCTTTCTGCGGTAACAAAACCCATAATTAAGAACAAACCGAAAAACCAAGTTGGTATTTGAGGCATGGTAAGGATGATCACCCCAATACAATGTCCAATAGCAATCAAGGTCCAATACCTTTGCATAAATTTTGGGGTGTTCAGACTGTGAAAATAGGTTTGTTGCCAGTAAACAACAATAAAACTAATGAAGGGGAAACCTATAAAAACATAAGGCAGATAATCTGGCCCTATATGAATATTAAAAACTGCAAATCCTATACTTTCGTACAGAGCAGCATAGGCACCATTTCCTAAAAAATAGAGAAACAACATTAATAAACTATGTTTTTTTGCATTATTATATGACCATTCGCTAAAGTTTATCATGGGATTCCTCCTTACTTATTTTATGGCTTCTTTATGTATCTACCCCATTAAGGTCTAATAAATGCTATAAGTGGACATAAAAAAACCTCCCTTTAAAAAAGAGAGGTTCTAGATTGTAGACAAATTCCTTAACTTCTTTGTCACTGCGCACTTATGCGATTCTTATGTACGTCAATGTACACTGCGACCCGCAAAAATGCTTGTTCCGCGAATTTAAGGCTTTGACAACAATCTATGTCAGTCGACTTTGTCGACAGCCAAAAAACCTCCCTTTAAAAAGGGAGGTTTTAAAATTTAACCTTTATACATTTTTATCTACTATCTTACGAATTTCTTCACCTTCAAAGTACTCGTCGAAGCTAATTTCTTTATCAAAAGTACCATTTGGTGTTAAATCAATAACACGTGTTGCAATGGTTTGAATAAATTTATGGTCATGAGAAGTAATAGCATCGTACCTTTAAAGCAATTAGACCGTTGTTAACTGCCTGGATCGATTCTAAGTCTAGATGGTTGGTTGGTTCATCTAGCAAGAGCACATTGGCTGCAGATAACATAAGTTTCGAGAACATACAACGCACTTTTTCTCCACCTGATAATACGGTACAGTTCTTTAAGGCTTCTTCGCCAGAGAATAACATTTTACCTAAGAAACCAACGAATAAATGTTGCATCTTTTTCTACTGAATACTGACGTAACCAATCTACTAAGTTTAGTTCAACATCTTCAAAATAAGATGTGTTATCTTTTGGTAGGTAAGCTTGCGTAGTTGTAACGCCCCACTTGTAAGATCCTTCATCTGGTTCCATTTCACCCATTAGTATTTTAAGCAATACCGTTCTCGCTAATTCATTACGTGACATTAAAATTATTTTGTCACCTTTATTAACTGTAAAGGATACATCATTTAATACCTTAACACCATCGATTGTTTTACTAATATGCTCAACAACTAAAATATCTTTACCCGCTTCTCTTTCAGGTTTAAAGCCTACAAATGGGTATCTTCTTGATGACGGTTGAATATCTTCTATTTGAATTTTTTCTAATGTTTTCTTACGTGATGTTGCTTGCTTTGCTTTAGAAGCATTTGAACTAAATCGTGCAATAAAGTTCTGGAGCTCTTTAACCTTCTCTTCTTTTTTCTTGTTCTGATCTTTCATGAGTTTAAGCATAAGCTGACTTGACTCATACCAGAAGTCGTAGTTACCAACAGTCATTTTGATTTTACCAAAGTCAATATCGACCATGTGTGTACATACTTTATTTAAGAAGTGACGGTCATGGGATACAACAATTACTGTACTTGGGTAGGTTATTAAAAATTCTTCTAACCATGCAATGGCTCTAAAAATCTAAATGGTTAGTAGGTTCATCAAGTAGTAAGTTGTCAGGGTTTCCGAATAAAGCTTGTGCTAAAAGCACTTTCACTTTTTCGCCACCTTCTAAGTCTTTCATCATTTTATAATGCATGTCTTTGGTTATACCAAGACCCATTAAAAGCTTTTCTGCATTGACTTCTGCTTCCCATCCATCAAGTTCTGCAAATTCACCTTCTAGTTCAGACGCTTTAATACCATCTTCTTCAGAAAAGTCTTCTTTTGCGTATAAGGCATCTTTTTCTTGCATAATCGCATATAGACGAGTGTGACCCATAATAACAGTGTCTATTACGTTAAACTCATCAAATTCGAAGTGATCTTGCTTTAGTACCGCTAGTCTTTCGTTAGGTCCAATGGATACGCCGCCTTTGTTTGGCTCAACTTCTCCAGATAAGATTCTTAAAAATGTCGATTTACCAGCACCATTAGCACCAATAACACCATAGCAGTTACCTGCAGTAAATTTTAAATTTACTTCTTCAAATAATTTTTGGTCTCCAAATCGGAGTGCTACATCTACTACATTTATCATTTTATTAGTCTGTTATTAAAAAACCTTCTTTAATAACATCCTCCTTTCAAGTTCATTTCAAGTTATCACTCTGACTATTATAGCAAATAGACTACTTTAAAGGTAGTCCGTTTAAGGTTAAAAGTTCAATGTTAAAAGATTTTTATAGTTCTTCATTTCAAAACGTTTTTAATCAAATAATCATTAAACTCTTTTAACATTCATCTTTAAACATTCATCTTTAAACATTCATCTTTAAAGATTTAACATCTTTCTATTAGGCATATATCTCGCTTAGGATTTCTTTTTCAATAATAGCTTCATTACGATTATCATATGGATTTTTAACACATGCAGTCAAGAACAAATACGGGTAATGTTCTTTTAAGTGTTTCATGTACCTAACCCATTCAACAGATATATGACCATATACACGTTCGATATCTACTTTTAAATGATCTAAATCATATTGGTCCATTTGCGATTGGTCCTCTAATATATCTCTTATAGCCAGTTCTTCTTGCAAATGGAATAATGACATTAAGAGTTCTGAAAAACTTTCGTGTTCTAAAAGATTTGGGTTTGCTATTAGATTAAGGAGTAAGTCCTTGTGTTGACTTAAGTTTTCTTTTAAACCATGAAGGTCAATTTTAGACATATCAACTTGATGATCGTGTTTTTCGATCTCTCTTCGTAGTTTATTGTAGTCTGCCTCTTCCCATTTAAACTGAACCCTACAGCCTGCTTCAAGGTCCTTAATGTTTAAATCTGAATTAACTAAGGCTTGAAAAACATCAGATCCAAATTCACTATAAAACAAACCGATTAACATATTTAGCTTCTTTATTAAATGTTGTTTTTCACGGTTATCCAATAACTTATCCAAAACAAGGGTTACAAAGAACACTTCCAATGGAATAAAGGCTATATCTGCCACTAAAAAATATAAGTGTATGATGTAGGTCATGAAATACAATGTAATGAACATAATGCAAAACAATTGATAAACCTACAAGACCAAGACCAATAACCCAATAATTATTAAACTTTTCGAGTTTCATGTTTACCTCCTTTTCCTATTATTCTATGTTTACGAATCTATGATTCAATATTAATACCTATGAAATTGTACCATAAATTGATTCAACATCAACCGCAAAAGAACATAAAAAAGCAGATGGTTTATGAAAGCCATCTGCATTCGATTTAAAGCTCTATTCCTATGACTTTTTTTACAAGTACACCTATCATGAATGAGATACCTGCGACACCTAAAGAAATGGTTGTCATTTCTATAAAACGTCTCTTAAAGTCCGTATCCTTGGCAATGGATATATAGTAGTTAAAGACGAATATGATAAGTACAGCAACGCCTAACGTTGTAGCTAGACTTATGTAGGGATTGCTTAAAACTAAGTAGGGTGTAATTAAAGCTGCAACAGTAAATACGTAAGCTATACCCGTATATATCGCGGCTTTACCGGCGTTTTCTGAACCCTCTTCTTCATGTTTAGTCGATAAATATTCCGAAGCCGCCATAGAAAAAGACGCTGATATGCCCGTTATTAAACCCGTTAATGCTATGAGTCGTGTGTTTTGAAAAGCAAAAGTGTACCCTGCCAATGCACCCGTAAGTTCAACAAGTGCATCATTTAATCCCAATACAACCGATCCCATATATTCCAGACGTTCTTCATTAAGCATGCTTATAAGCTCTTTTTCATGACGTTCTTCATCTTCTAATATTTTGTTCAAGATAGGTACGCGCCCACCTAATTTAGCATACTCCTTCTGTGCTTTATCTTCTCCTTTTTCAAGGAGTTTTATGCCAAAGGTCAGACCCAATATACGACTCACCCAATAAAAGAAGAAAATAAACAAACGATCAGGTTTTATATCACGACGTGTCACTTCTTTAAGTTCATGATAATGCCTTAACTCGTCAGCAGCAATCTTCATAAGGACATCTGAATTGTGCTGATCATCTACACGCTCTGCTAGTTTTCCGTATATGTGATAAGCTGTTATTTTCGTTTTTTTTGTTCTTGAAGTAGTAATTTCTCTATCTGCATGACTTCTCCTCAATCATTATTCATTGTTTAACCCCATTGTATCGAAGTCACGTAATTTATCAAATGGTGATTCGTCTAATTTTATACTTACTCATTGTGCAAAATGCTGTAAAGGTTATTTTTAAGCCAAGATTTTGGAATCACAGTTAATCCACTTTTTAGTTCCTAACCATAAATTTTTTTCTGAATCCTTCAATATAATTTTAACTTCATTATGACTCAAACCTGTTTCTGTATTCAATATTCTTACTAATTTCATATCCTTCAATATTGCAACACCATCATACTCAGAACAAAACCAATAATACTGCTCATCATCAATAAAAATATGACGCACTTTATCCCCCACTAAACCTTCTGATTTTGTTAATGTACGAACGATGCGCCAGCTGCCATCATCCCATGCTAGTTCATTGGCGCCTCCCTTGGTATGGAGACCGGATCCAACAAGTATTGTATTCTTTTCTGTTTCTACAATGGAGGTAATATTGTCGTGGATGAGTCCATTTTCAATAGAAAACTTTTGAATATAATCATCTCTTTTTACAGCTACGCCTCCACCAAGATTAGAAAATGCACCATACCATACGAAACCTTGCGAATCCTTATATAAGGATTTTATCGTTGGACCAGGTAAGTAGGGTCCTTCTTTTATAAATTCTGTAACTGTATCTTTTTCAATAATTGCGATGCCGTCAAAAGTAGATGCCAAAACACGCCCCTTCTCTACAGGTAAAAATCTAAATCTGAGTATTTAAGAGCCCATCTTCTGATTTTATAATAACTACCTTTTCCCCTAGTATGGTTAGTCCATTTCGATGACCAACCCACAATCGGTTGGATTCATCAATATAAAGTGCTCGTACCATACTTAATGAGCGTTGATTAATTTTAACTTCTTCATCTGCTCTCGTTTCAAGATTTATTCTATATAGACCGTTGGCACCACCTGCATATATCCAACCCTTATATTCAATTAAACATGAAAACTCTCGATCATTTAAAAAGGTTGGCCAGTTCTCATTCATATCACTTGATGCAGGCTGGTATTTTAAGAAAATAATCCCAATACCTATGAATATGATGAAGAACAACATACTTCTCTGAATTGTTTTTATTATTTCTAAGATTCATAGTATAACCTCATTTTTATCAGTATAGTCCACAAGCTTCTTTTATGACTGATTAAGACCTTCATAACAAACACCATAAGATCAGTTACATTCGTCACATAGTGTACTTATTCTCGAATAAGGGGCTTAATGCCTCCATTAATCTCACAGTTACACCTATCATAATAGAAAAAGGTCTTGTCTTGTATCACTAGTGAGAGGCTTTTTTGTGCAATATGCGGAATGTATGTTTATTTTTTTCTAGCATGATATAAATAGAGTGTGTCAATTGGATCTTTTTTTATAAAAGCTATTGACTTTTCAACTCATTGATATTATTATAACTTTGTAACAATTACATTTTTAATATTCAGAAACACAACTATAACTATTATTTTAGGAGGAATTACATAATGAAAAAATTTGTATGTTCAGTATGCGGTTACACACACGAAGGCGAAGCACCACCAGAAAAGTGTCCACTATGTCAGGCGCCAGCTGAAAAGTTCAACGAACTTCAAGGCGACATGCCATTTGCAGATGAGCATGTTATTGGCGTAGCTCAAGGTGTTGACGAAAGAATTATTGAAGGCTTACGTCAAAACTTCTTAGGTGAATGTACAGAAGTAGGTATGTACCTAGCAATGAGCCGTCAAGCTCATAGAGAAGGATACCCAGAAATCGGCGAAGCATTCAGAAGATATGCACTAGAAGAAGCAGATCATGCATCACGTTTTGCTGAATTATTAGGCGAAGTATTATCTAAGTCTACTAAAGAAAACTTACAAATGCGTGCAGATGCTGAGCATGGCGCGTGTGCAGGTAAAAAGAACTCGCTACACTTGCAAAAGAACTTAACTACGATGCAATCCATGACACTGTTCATGAAATGGCTAAAGACGAAGCACGTCATGGTGCTGGATTCCGCGGTCTTTTTACAAAGATACTTTGGGTAAATTGGCATAGCAAATTAGCTTAGAGTAAAATATAAAACGATTAAAAGCTGTTCGCAATTGCGAACAG
>LQAH01000300.1_pt1 | contig 12637 bp, 18 predicted proteins | sample 1535791 | NCBI WGS metagenome assembly LQAH01 (sample SAMN04331585, study PRJNA305678) | bioreactor metagenome | isolation source: bioreactor_4 inoculated with Wadden Sea sediment 2nd replicate of a... | place: Germany:Bremen
TAATTTTGTGAACTTCATGATCTCCACCTTTATTTACACAATAACGTGCCATAAAAATCTCCTTTAATTTATTTGTTTTAAAAGCTTTTCAACTTTCTCTTCAATTTTCATTAAGCTATAATCCCTACTTTTTATCTTTTGGTGGGCAAGGGTCATTTCCATAACTATTTCCTGCCCTTATTTTCCCATCTCGTCCATGGATCTTTGTATCTGATTTCTGATTTCTTGCTATATCTTGAGCAATTTCAATTGCCGCTGCTTGTGTATCAGTTACTTTAGTTGCTTTACTATTACCTGCACCTTTTACTGCCCGTAACGTTGCAAAATTACGTCCAGACCACTTTCTATGCAGAATCTCTATAATAATGGTGATGTAATCCGAATAAAACATCATCACACACCACCCTACCACTGCTGCTTATTGCAGATTTTTCAGGGACGTCATCAATTCCTTGATGATGTCTGTATTTATTATAGTAGTTAACGTATTCATCCACAATCTTTTTTATCTGCTTCTTTGAAAACAAGATAAAATGATCAAGAGCTTCATTTCTGATTGATCTTATGAATCGCTCAGCATAAGCATTCATATTTGGAGATCTTATTCCGGTTCGAACACCTGTAATTCCATAATCGGAATAATCTATAGTTGTATACTGTGATCCGTTATCATGAATCAAATAAGCATGCTCATTTTCAAGTGATTCCTCAAAATCTATTATCTGCTGCCTGACAAACTCTCTTGTAGGATGTTCTGTTATACTCCATTGTACTAATCTGCGGGATTTTAACTGTATTATGAAGAAAACATACAATCTCTTACCAAAAAGACAGTCTATTGTGAAGAAATCTGTTGCAAACAAAGATTCCCAGTGTGATTTTAGGAATATTTCCCAGCTACCTGACGGTTTTATAAAGCCGTTTTTTCTAAAAGTCTGAATTACTCTGTAAACTGTAGTGTAATGAATATCTATTCCCAGCTTATTCAGTTCACCAGAAATCCTTCTTGCTCCCCAGAGAAAATTGTCTTTTTCATTCTGCAAAATTAGTTGTTTAAATTTGCATTGTTAAAGCTGGTCTGCCCGGCTTTTTTTCTTTTTATAAGTCCATTGTTTCTTGATGAAAGCTCTCTGCCATTTAAGAAGTGTTTCAGGTTTTACAATGCAAAGATGCTTCTCTACCCTGCCTGATATGCTGTAAAGAACTGACAGAATAAAACGTTCTGATTTCTTAGTTTTTACGACCTTCTCAGACACTTTAAGATGCCGCTTCAGAATATCATTTTCTTTCTTCAAAGAGAGAATTATCAGAATCAAAGATCTTCTTTTCTTGAATGTGAATAAAAGTAGAAACTTTACCAAACTGCAGAACAATTTAAACATATATTACTATCGACAATAAGAAATATAACCAAAAATATCTACAGACGTAATTTTGCAACGGTACGGGCAAATGACACACCCGTACCGTTACAAAAGTCATCCGCGCCTGTATTTTATGCAGAACTTCAATAATAATGGTGATGAAGCCCGAATAAAACTTCGTCACACACTACTCTACCGTTGATAGTACTTATATACTTCTCAGGAAAATCATCAATTCCCTGATGATGCCTGTATTTATTATAGTAGTTAACTCACCTCGTTCCCAATCTTTTTACCTGCTTCCAGGAAAACAATATGAAATGATCAAGTGCTTCCTGCCGGAAAGATTTAAATGCCTTTTTAATATCTCATTTTCTTTCTTCAATCAAAAACTGAGGTTCATAGTAATCCCAGTAGGAGAAACAGCTGGAAAAATATCCTTATTTTTCCCTTCCTTTCCCCCAGCTAAATTATTATTAAATGTATGGAGCCATGGAATCATAATGCCTGAAAAAAGTCCCGATAGCTGCACCTGCAACAACATCAGAGATAAAAATGACTACCGCTTGCAACTCTCAGGATAGATGATCCAATAGCAAGAGAATAAGATGCTATAGTTACTGGCATTTTCCATGGAGAGTCATCATAATATCGGTTGAATACAAAAGTACAAAATCCTGCACCTGTAAAAGCAAGAGTCGTATGTCCGGAAGGGAATGAATCCTCAAATCGCCAGTTTTAATTTCATCCTCAGGATAATCGTCAAAATACATATACGGGCGTTTTCTTTGAATAATATTTTTCCCAAGTTCCTTAAGTCCCCATGCCCAGATTACCGATTCAGCATACATTGTACCTACAGTAAACCATTCTGTATCAGGCAAAGATAACAGGATAACAGGTGAAAGAAGTGCTGAATAAGTTAGGATGTCTGATGCTTTATCAAGCTTATTCGAATAGGGAAAAGCACACTGCCGATCTAAGAAATTCACCCTTTTGATATCTGGATCAGTATCCAAAGACCAGCCACCAGAAAGTCTTTTCAATTTATCTACAGCTTTATTTCCCACATTAAGAAGAAGCCCTCCCCCAAGTATCAGGCTATCATTAAACAAATCCAACCTGAAATACTGTAATTCTTCAGCATCCGCTTCCTTGGCAGTAAGAGGCATTGATATAAAAACACTTAAGATAATAATAAGATATTTTTTATATAATTTCATTTTTTCCCTCATACATCTTTTTGGATTGATCCAATTCAATAAGCTGATAAATTGAGGATAAATAAAACAGGCTAAAGCAGAGCCTGTAGCACCTATTATTATTCCGCCCAAAATATCAGACGGATAATGAACCATCAAACAGCAACGGGATATACCTGTGATTATTACAAAGAGAAAAGATAACCATCTGAATTTGTAATTAATTACCAGAAACAATGCTGAAGATGCAGCCATCGCTACTGTGGTATGTCCTGATGGGAAAGCGAATCCCGTTTCCGCCGGAGAACCTATAGAGATCCACCAGTAGTAGTATGGGGCCGCTGTATCAACAAAAGGTCGCGGACGAGCAATAAAATCTTTCAATATTAAAGTAATGAATGCACTGAAGCACACTGCAGCGGATATACAGAATCCTATTTTTCTTGTCCTACTGAAACAGAATAAAACAATACCTGTAAACAGCAGAAGTAAACCTTTCTCAGATAGAAGGCTAATAATTTCGAAATCATCGGTGAATACACCGTTTGTTTTCTCTGTAAAATAATGTAATGATGATAGTATTTTATAATCGAATTCTGAAAATACTCTGTTCAGCCACTCGGCCATTCTAGATTGATCCATAGACTAATCCCTTCCTGTAAAATTTCTATTTAGCTTTCTGAAAGCTGGAAGTATTATCTCTTCCGGAAAATAGAAATCCAAAGAAACGAATTGTCACATAGAGGCTTTGCAGATGACACTTAACGTGTCATCCGGTTGTTTGATCATGTTTTTCTTATAATTAATACAATCTTTGACAGTAAGAGAAGAAACAGGAAGCAATTTACATATGGTTCCCGTGTTGCTGTGAACAGAAGGACCGCTATAGAATGAACAACCAGTGAGCTTATCATTAATCCTCTCTGTAATTTTTCATTATTAAAAAATTCAGTATTATTTCGATTATACCGAATAAGCATATCGCTAAAAACACAACATAGTAGGATAGTTTAATCCAGGAATTATCAGTCATATGAAGCAGGTTACAGAGTAAATATAATCCCTCTTTGCTCTCCATATAACGGAAGAAAGATAAAGGATATAAACATGAAATCATAAATACCAAAAACAAGACTTAATAATTTGTAATGCCTTATTTTATTATCACTCTGTGCAGCATCAAGGAGTTCTTCTCCTGACAGTAGTTGATCTATGGGTATATTAAAATCCTTGATATATTCTTGAGTGCTTCAATATTAGGGAATCCCCTTCCGCTCTCCCATTTTGAAACAGCAGTTCTAGAAATATGTAACTTCTGAGACAGCTGATCTTGTGTAAGCTTATGCCTCTTTCTTAAATCCTGTAACTTTTCATTGAATTCCATTATTGTATCCCCGTACCATTGCAAAAGTCGTCCGCTTCATTATTTAAGCTGAACTCCTATAATAATTATGATGTAAGCCGAATAAAACATCGTCACAAACCACCCTACCACCAACAACAAATTTTAAACATATAATATTATCGGTACATGGAGAAAACAGGGAAAAATCCTTTATTTTTCTCCACGGATGACTTTTGCAATGGTTACGGGGACGAGTTCTCATGTAAAATTTCATGAAAATTTTCCACGGACGTAATAAAGCGACACTACGCGACAACATATTATTTTAAAAGAGTTGATTTTTAAGTTTTGATCAATTATACTAGTTGCGTGCGCAAGCATTTATCACAATTCTGTTTTCAAATTAGGAGTAACCAATACATGAATATCGAAGATGATCTTTTTGTGCTTTTACACAGTATAATGAAAAAAATGAGAGTTATTGCAAATAAAGAACTAGCGCAATTGGGTATAACTCATGCAGAAATGAGGATACTCATGATTATCTACCTGAACCATGCGGATGGATGCAGTCAGGAAGAACTCATTTCCAGACTGGAAGTCGATCGTAGCAATGTCGGCCGTGCACTTAAAAAACTGGAACAACTTCACTACATTGAACGAGTCACCAACGCGACAGACCGGCGGGCCTTCAGAGTCTTTTTGACAGGAAAAGGAGAATTTATACGGGATCATTTGCAGGACATCAGGAACAATCTTCATAACACCTTCATGATGGCCATGACAGACCAGGAGCTCAATATATTACTAGAGTTATTACAAAAACAGACCATTACGTCTGTGAAGAAAACTACCGGAGTATTAAGAATACTTAAAAAATATTCAAAAGCATCACAAAAAAACGGGATATCTCTGCATCGATGATGATCGTGCAGAATATGTAACACCTTTAAAGCAAGGAGAGTTCATAATGAACGTTAAGACTGCTCGTTTAACTGAAGGGCCGATAACGGCAACGTTGCTTCAACTCACACTCCCAACAATATTGGGAGGAATCAGCATGGTTATTTTCAATATCACTGATACATATTTTGTCGGTCAGCTGGGAACACCGCAGCTGGCTGCATTAAGTTTTACATTTCCTGTTGTCCTATTTGCAACGAGTATAGCGCATGGCGTAGGTATTGGAGTATCTGCTGTTGTATCACGTGAAATCGGGAAAGAAAACCACCGGAAAGCGGCGCAGATCACCACAGACGGACTTGGACTTGCTCTTCTCCTGGTCGTCATGATATCACTCCTGGGATTAGTGAGTATTGACGGGTTATTTCTTATGCTGGGGGCGTCTCACGAATCTATGCCTTATATTAAGCAATATATGACTATCTGGTATTTTGGGGCTGTGTTTATGGTTGTTCCAATGGTTGCAAACAATGTAATCCGCGCATCAGGTGATACCAAAACACCGGGGATAATTGTACTCTGTGCTGCTCTCATTAATATTATTTTTGATCCCCTGCTTATCTTTGGAATTGGTCCCTTTCCCCGAATGGGTGTTGCAGGTGCAGCAATCGCAACTGTCCTTGCACGAGCTATAATGATGCTACTATCCTTCATTGTATTACATTATAAAGAGAAGATGATTGTCTACAAGATGCCGGAGATGCTCACGGTTCGGGATTCTTGGCGGCAAATCCTGTATATTGGTGTCCCCACGGCAGGAATAAAAATTGCTCTTCCTTTTGCCACAGGAATCATGACAAGTATTGTTGCAGCCTATGGTTCAGAGGCTGTAGCTGGTTTTGGTGTAGCAACCCGTATCGAAGTGTTTGCTCTGATGGTTATTTTATCTCTTGTCACTGTGATAGGTCCCTTTGTCGGTCAGAATTACGGAGCAGGAAAATTCGACCGGATTAAATCAGGCATAAGGGTTAGCTATCATATTTCACTCATATGGGGGGTTATAACAGTCATTATCCTGGCATGCTTCGGTGCTCACATTGGTTCAGTATTCAGTCATGATCCGGTGTAGTGTCAGTCGTAAGTCTCTATCTGTTCATTGTCCCTACAGGATACGGGGTCTATGGATTGGTTATGATTGCAACCTCTGCAATGAGCATCCTGCAAAAACCCTTTTACGCAGTAATAGTCACCTTGATACAAACATTTATTTTATCTCTTCCATTAGCATATATCGGCTCATATCTTGTTGGACTTTGGGGAGTATTCCTTGCCCTGCCGCTCTCTTATCTCATTTCTGCAATGATAGCGCGCAGGATGCTTAAGAGGATTGTCATCTATAGGGAGGAATCGCAGTATTTGAATATGGATTGAGAAGTATAAATTCGATTTGCTGTGTAAACATGGTGTTACAAAATTACGTCCACACACATTTATATGCTGAACTCCTCTATAATATATACCATGCCTGAGGGCGTACCGTTGCAAAATTACGTCCGCACCATTTTCTATGCAGAATCTCTATAATAATGGTGATGTAATCCAAATAAAACATCGTCACACACCACTCGACCACTGCTGCTAATTGCGGACTTCTCTGGAATATCATCAATTCCCTGATGATGCCTGTATTTATTATAGTAGTTAACGTATTCCCAAACAATCTTTTTTATCTGCTTCTTTGAAAACAGGATAAAGTGATCAAGTGCCTCCTGTCGAACCGATCTTACAAACCTTTCAGCAAAAGCATTCATATTAGGTGCTCTTATTCCAGTTCGAACACCTGTTATCCCGTAATCAGCATAATCAATTGTTGTATATTGAGATCCATTGTCATGTATTAAATAAGCATGCTCATTATCAAGAGAATCTTCAAAATCAATTATCTGCTGCCGAACAAACTCTCTTGTAGGATGTTCAGTTATACTCCATTGTACTAATCTGCGAGTTTTTAGCTGTATTATGAAGAAAACATACAGCCTTTTACCAAATAGACTATCTATTGTGAAAAAATCTGTTGCAAATAATGATTCCCAGTGTGATTTCAAGAATATCTCCCAACTACCTGACGGTTTTATGAAACCATTTTTCCTGAATGTCTGTATTACTCTGTATACAGTAGTGTAATGAATATCTATTCCCAGCTGTTTTAACTCACCAGATATTCTTCTTGATCCCCATAGAAAATTATCATTTTTCATTTGCAGTATCAGTTGTTTAATCTGCTTTGTTAAAGAGGGTCTACCAGGCTTTTTCCTTTTTATAAGTCCAGTGTTTTTTATGAAATATCTCTGCCATTTCAAGAGTGTTTCCGGTTTCACAATACAGAGGTGCTTCTCTACCCTGCCTGATAAACTGCTAAGAACTGATAGGATGAATCTTTTCAGACTTTTCAGTTTTGATTCTCTTCTCTGAGACCTTCAGATGTCTTTTCAAAATATCATTTTTCTTTCTTTAGCGAGAGGATTATCAGAATCAAAGATCTTCTTTTCTTGAATGTGAATAAAAGTAGAAACTTTACAAAACTGCAGAACAATTTAAACATATATTACTATCGACAATAAGAAATATAACCGAAAATATCTACGGACGTAATTTTGCAACGGTACGATGTTTACAAATTAGCAATCAGAGATTTTAATCAAACCTTTGAACCTGATACTGCAGTCGAAAACAAGTTTAGACTTTTATTTCCTGTGTTTAACTCTCTTATTGATGATTTCAAATATACAGAATACAAGGAATTTACAGAACAGGATTTTCTGGATAAGCACAGGCTTCTTATTGGTTTATTAATAGCCATGAACACTATCGAATTGAACAGAGAAACAAAAGTTGGAAAAGAAGAATATATGAGGTTATTCAGAAAAGCCTATTCTCTTATTACGGAACAAACAGTTTCATAAAAAGCCTGAAAAAGGAAGAATCAGTTCTGTATTTTTATAGTAGTTAATGTATTCACACACAATCTTTTTTACCTGTTTCCCTGAAAACACAATAAAATGATTACGTGCCTCCTGACGAATCGATCTCATAAATCTTTCAGCATAAGCATTCATATTCGGTGATCTTACAGCTGTAGATTTGTCAGTTATTCCATAATCAGAATAATCTAATCCTAAAAATTGTGATCAATTGTCATGAATTATGTATGCATGCTCATTATTACGATACTCCTCAAACTCAATTAACTGCTGTCTGTCGAACTCTCTTGTAGGATGTTCTGTCATTCTCCACTGTACTAATCTACGTGATTTCAGCTGAATTATGAATAAGACATACATTCTTTTACCAAAAAGAGTATCTACAGTGAAGAAATATGTTGCGAATAATTAATCCCAATGTGCTTTCAGGAACTTATTCCAACTACCTGTTGGTTTAATGTGACCATTCTTTCTGAAAGTTTGAATCACCAGTTTTTATTGTTGAATGATCAATATTTATTCCCAGTTTACTTAATTAACCTTTAATTCTCCTTGCACTCCATTTCATATTATTGTTCTTCATCTGCAATATCAGCTGTTTAATCTTCTTTGTTAAAGCAGGTTTACCAGGTTTCTTTCATTTATAAGTCCAATGTTTCTTTATGAAATATCTCTGCCATTTAAGCAGTGTATCAATTTTAATTATATAAAGATGTTTTTTTATTTATCCTGATAATACAGAAAGAATAGTAAGAAGAAATCTTTCCCCCGTTCTTATTTTTTAATTTTTCTTTTCAGACAGATTCAGATGTCGTTTCAAAATCTCATTTTCTTTCTTAAATGAAAGGATTATCAGAATCAATGTTCTATTATTGATGACTTTTGTAACGGTACGGGGAGTCGGCAGTTAATATCCTGCTAGAAAAATTATTGATAAAAAAAGGGCTGTCCATTTTTTTATGAACAGCCCTTTTAAAGATATTTTATTTAATATCTGTTGTTATTATATGAATTATCACTTCTTTCTTTAGCTTCATTTACTCTTAATTCACGGTTCAGTAATTCTGATCCATTCAGAGCTGAAATTGCCGCTGTTGCAGCATCTGCTTCCGCCATTTCAACAAAACCAAAACCTTTTGACTGATTTGTGTATTTGTCTGATATAATTTTCACACTTGTAACTTCACCATACTGTGAAAAGATTTTTTCAAGATCGTGTTCCTGGGCATTAAAACTGATATTTCCCACATAAATATTATTTGACATAATTTCTCCTTGTCCCGGATTTTTATCCGATAAATAATTTAACAAGTAAGTTAGATTTTTCTTGATTATTAAGTCTGATAAATTGAAAAATTGAAAAAAAGGAAAAAAAGCCGAATGGATTAGATCTTGATTACAAATAGCAACTAGTTAAACATAAATTATAAAAAATACTGTACTTAAAAGTTCAATTGAACTATATGTTATATATCAAACTTAATCAATAGCAGAAAATTTCCGATTGTTGGAAAAATCCTCAATTCCGGTAATTATGCATAATTTGTTTTTTCAAGATTTAAAAACTTATACTTTATTTGCACTGTAAAAAATTATTAAAGAAGGATTAATGCTTAATTATCAGGAAAATACCAATATAAAACTGTTTGAAATACTGAACAACGATATCTTCACCTCAAAATTTATATCCGGAATAGCCGGAGATAGATCTCTCAGCTTGAAGGAAAAAGAAATATATGAAAAATTATTAGATGAAACAGGAGATGATTTATATATAAAGCTTCTGTTTTATATTACACACCAGATATTTACAGCAAAGGATTCCAAAAAAATTATGGGAAGAGATCTTACAGCATAAAAAAAATAATTTTCCAGACAACTTAACAGAAAATGTGGATATTTCAGTAGCTACATTAGATTATTTAACCAATATAAAAAATAAAATAAAAAAATCCAAAAAATTATTGGGGAAGCAATTTATTGGTAAAGTAGCTGAAATTACATCGATAGACAGCCTTACTAAATTGTTTAACCGTCAATACCTTTTTTTAAAATTAAAAGAAGAACTAAATAGATTTACCCGTTATAAAGCAACTTTTCTATACTTCTTTTGATATCGATGATTTTAAGCTGGTTAATGATAAGCACGGACATCAAAGAGGGGATAATGTATTGATTGAATTTGGATCGATTTTTCTAAATTCTAAACGAGATCTGGATATATGTGCCAGGTACGGGGGAGAAGAGTTTGTAATTCTTTTACCGCATACAGACATAAATGAAGCCCAAATTATAGCTGAAAGATATAGAATAACAATAGAACAGACATTTAAAGAGAGTTTGGGATTAACCGTAAGTATAGGTATATCAAACTGTCCGAAAACAGCAACAGATTTGAATACAATAATTAAAAAAGCGGATCAGGCACTCTATAAATCCAAAAAATTCAGGAAAAAACCAGATAACATCAAATTGATATTTTTTATCAGCTGTTTCTTATAAAAGAATATTCAGAATATGCATTACATTAGTTTTACATTACTGAAGAAAAATTTATATTATAATTTATATAAGATATTTTAATTAATAATGTTTATTTACCTTTCATTTTTTTTCAATCCACAGAACATTATAAATCAGGAGTAAGTCATGAATGCTTTACTGTTGAATCCTGAATTTCCAAAAACTCATTGGAATTTCAAGTATATACTAAAAATTAATTTCAAAAAAAACTACTGACCCCCCTTTAGGTCTTTAACAGTTTCTTCTCTGCTGCCTGAAAGCTGGAGTAAAAATCTTATTGATTTGAATATATCCAAACTTAAAAACAGAGATCTAAAATGGGCTGATTTAGTATTTATCACAGGAACAGATGTTCAGAAATCATCTTTTAAATATGCACTGAAGAGATGCTGCAATTCAGGAATAAAAATTATAGCAGGAGGTCCCATGGTAACTCAAAACCAGAAGGATTTTCCTGAAATTGATCACTTCATACTTGGAGAGGCGGAAAACATAATAAATGATTTCCTGGATGATCTTGCTGATGGAAAAGCAGAAAGAATCTACAAAAATCATGATTACCCTGATATAAAAAATCACCAGTACCAGACTGGAGTTTGATCAATATGAAGGATTATGCAACAATGGATTTGCAGTATTCAAGAGGATGCCCCTTTGATTGTGATTTTTGCAGTATTACAGCATTATTCGGAAAACAAGTTCGTATAAAATCAGAATTTCAGTTTATCAATGAAATTGAATCTCTTTATAATGCTGGCTGGACTGGAAATGTTTTTATAGTTGATGATAATTTTATCGGCAACAAAAAAATTGAAGGATGAACTTCTTCCGGAATTGATAAAAGTGGCAGAAAAAAACACAATTACCCGTTTTACCTCAATACGGAAGTTTCCATAAATCTTGCAGATGATGAAGAATTAATGGATATGATGATAGATTCCGGTTTTACATCATGCTTTATAGGCATTGAAACTCCGGATGATGAGTGCCTTTCCGAATGCGGTAAAAAAATAAATATAAAAAGAAATATGATGAAATCTGTAAAAACCCTGCAGAGAAAAGGTTTTAATGTATCTGCTGGATTTATAATAGGTTTTGACAGTGACAAGGAAAATATTTTTGAAAGGCAGTTTGATTTCATACAGAAAAGCGGAATAGTAAATGCAATGGTAGGTTTACTGAATGCCCCGTACGGAACAAAACTTTATGAAAGATTAAAAGCAGAGAATAGAATTATAAAAACATCCAAGGGAAATAATGTAGATGGATGTTTAAATTTCATAACTAAAATGGATTCAGAAAAATTATTAGTATAATTACAAAAAGCTTGTCAAAAATGATATATTCTCCGAAAAATTATTCTGACAGAATTAATAATTTCCTTTCAAGACTATAAAATGCCTGAACATGTTTTCAATATAAAAGAAGAAAAAAACTGATTACAACAACAAAAGTAATTTTTAAGCTGGGTTTATTGCAGTCCCGCGGAAAATACTTATTCTGGAAAACTATTTTTATAACAGCTAAAAACTATCCGTCGAAAATCATACTTGCAATTACACTTTTTGTTTATGGACTTCATTTTAGAAAAATTGCAGAAACACTTTAATCAACAACCACCAGCAAAGCAGGTGGTTTTGAAGTCGCGGCCCCTATAAGGGGCCTTACTGTGCGGCAAAAGCCGCACAAAAGAGATAGCATTATCTGCCCGAATCAGGAACCACCACCAAAGGAGGAGGCTTTTGCTGTAGTAATACTCATAAATCAACCTGGTAATGGAAACCAGATTTTCAACTCCTGCTTATAAAAAAATACACCCATACAGATAAAAAAATATACCGATGAGTTTAAAGTATGTGATTGGTTCTGAGAGAAAGACTGCAGAAGCAAGTACTACCCCTGCATATGCTATGCTTTATAAAGGATATGCGATGCTGAGAAGCAGTATCTTAAGAACATTTAACCAGAAAAATAAATCCCGCCATATAGCAGGATCCTCATTTAATCAAAAAATAATTACAGATAAAGCATTAAAAAGAGAGTGTACTATCCTGGATCAGCCCTTTTATTATAAAAACCTGCCCGCAGATTGTAAAAGAGACTGTCATTAATATTAAAAACGCCTTTACAATTCAATAATAGAATCCTTTATAATTATTAAAGTAGTTATAACACCTTATTCATAATCTTTTTATCTTTGAATATGAAAATAGAATCAATTAATGGTAATTAAAAAAAATCGCTATTAATCATATTTTCCTGATAGTGTGTGATGTCATTAAACTTAAAAGTGCACTGTAATTTACATTAAACCGAAAC
>LQAH01000301.1_pt1 | contig 12636 bp, 15 predicted proteins | sample 1535791 | NCBI WGS metagenome assembly LQAH01 (sample SAMN04331585, study PRJNA305678) | bioreactor metagenome | isolation source: bioreactor_4 inoculated with Wadden Sea sediment 2nd replicate of a... | place: Germany:Bremen
GTGACAGTTTTAATTTTTTAAAAAAAGAGAAAAATGTATGTGAAATCTGCCTTATCCAGTCAGGCTGCACCGTAATCGTTCTATCACCTTGTTTTGAGGAAATGGCAACCTTGTCTTCCATTTCCATCGTATGAATTCAGTTTAAACTTTAGCTCTTTTTCACAATTCTTAATGGCTGTACTGCGAGATTCGTGCTCCAGAAATCTGATTTATGACTCATTAATTATCATTTATAAAACCCTTCACCCAGTACCACACGGTCGGCGGCACCTGCAGACAGATACCGATAATCAAACCGGTATTCCAGGCGATGAACTTTTTTTCTGGAAGGCAGACAGTCCTTTGGTGAAAAAAATTTGATCTGTCAGCCCTAACCACCGTTGGCCATGACCCACAAAGCCGTGACCATAAGGAAAATGGCAAATTTTAGTTTAAATAACAAATAATACAAGGCATAATTTTAATTGAATTGACAACAACTGATTGACAAAAACCCGAGCAGTGATGTATATAATGCCATTTGAATTTGATCCGGGACAACATGGCGTGATGACACCGTCAGGTCCTGATATTGATTAACGATTGATGACGAGGATGTGAAAATGGATGACGAAGGTGGTAGTTGTCACTTATCGATATCTGTGATTTTCATAATAGACCGACATTTTCAACATATCCCGCTGTCAATGACACGCGCAGGCGCCATGGCGGACCGGTTCAGTCCCGGTCGACACTGATCTTTTCTTTTACGCCGTGACCTCTGGTCCGCCTGTCATGGCGGCGGACCGATTGAAAGGAGGCAGGGCGGTGAACGAATCCCTCAAACTACCGGATAACCTGTTTGTGCCCGGCCAGGGCGACACCCTGAATATATCGACGACAAGGTGCTGGCGCGCCTGTGTGAATCCGAACACCCGGCAGACCTGGCAGCCCAGTTGTCCGAGCTGGACCTGGATCAGCTGGTGACAATTTTTTCACACATGTCCCCGGAGTGCTGTGCCGATGTATTGACGCACATGGATTACGAAGATCAGCGGGAGATCGCCAAAGAGCTGTCCAATGACGTCCTGGCCCTGGCCATCACAAGAATGTCCTCGGATGACCGGGTGGACCTTTTGCAGTCCATGCCCGAGGAAAGCAGTGAAATTCTCTTAAGACTTCTGGCCACCACCGAGCGGGAGGACATCCGACGGCTGTCCTCCTATGAAGAGGACACGGCCGGGGCGTTGATGACCAGCGAATATGCCACATTGTCTCCCGGGCTCACGGCCCGGCAGGCCATTGACAAACTCCGGCTGGAAGCCCCCAACAAGGAAACCATCTACTATTCCTATGTGATCGACTCTCATCGGCGCCTGCTGGGCCTGGTGTCGCTGCGGGAGCTGATCCTGGCCAGGCCCACCACCAAAATTGAAAAGATCATGCGAAGGGACCCCATCTTCGCCCGGGTCCATGACGACCAGGAAGAAGTGGCCCGGCAGATGGCCAAGTACGACCTTCTGGCCATGCCCGTTGTCAACGGCAAGGATGCACTGGTGGGGATCATCACATTTGACGATGTCCATGATGTCATTGAGGAAGAGGCCACCGAAGACTTTCACCGCATGGGATCCATCAGTTCCGGCACCGGGGCCGATGACCTAGTGGATATCGGTCTGCGGGACGCCAGCCCCTGGCTGCTGATTCAGAAGCGGCTGCCCTGGCTCATGGCCCTGGTGTTCATGAATATTTTTCCGGGGCCGGGATCGCTTATTACGAAGACACCATCCAGGCCACCGTGGCTCTTGTGTTTTTTCTGCCGCTTCTCATCGGCAGCGGCGGCAACGCCGGGGCCCAATCAGCCACACTGATGGTGCGTGCCCTGGCCATCGGGGATGTCATGATGAAGGACTGGTTCCGCCTGGTAGGCAAGGAAGTGGGCATCGCCCTGGCCATCGGGGCCTGCATGGCTGTGGCCGTGTCCTTTATCGGAATTTTCCGGGGCGGGGTGGATGTGGCGGTGATCGTGTCCATGGCCATGGTGTGCGTGGTGCTGTTCGGCAGTCTTCTGGGCATGTCACTGCCGTTTCTGCTCACCCGGTTCAAACTGGACCCGGCCACGGCGTCGGCCCCTCTGGTGACATCCGTGGCAGACATCGGCGGGGTGATCATCTATTTCGGTATCGCCTCCTGGTACCTGGGTCTGCACCATGCTGTATCCTGACGGCTAAAAGAAAATGAACTGGACCGGGTTGAAGCCCCCGCCAGGGTCAGCCGGCACGCTTGAATTCACAGCAAGCCAAGGTTCAGTCAGCCAGGTCCCGACAGGCGGGAATAGAAAACAGGGCTGTTGCATGTTCCACCGCCTTAACCACAGCCCGCTCCATGGCACGGGCCGCCATCAGCCCCACCACGCTCAGTTCGGCTTTGGCAGTACCGCAGGCCATGGCAAAATGGTGTCTCCGTCAAACATGGTATGGGCCGGCCGCATGGTTCTGGCAAAGCGTTTTGGGCCATGGATGCCAGTTTGGTAGCCTGGGCCTTGGTCAGGTCCGCATTGGTGACAACTACCCCCAGACTGGTGTTGCCGGCAAACAGGTTGGACTCCGCTGTGAGAGAGCTCACCATCGCAGTTTCCGTATCATCCATGGCGGTGCGGGAGTCGTTGAGCAGTCCGGCCTGCTTTTGTCCGGTTTCAGGGTCGATCACATCGCCCAGACAATTCACCGCCACCAGGGCGCCCACCTTCAGATCGCCGGCCTGATACGCAAACCAGCCCAGGCCTCCCTTCATGGCCCGGTCCATGCCAAAAATTTTTCCCACACTGGCCCCGGTGCCGGCCCCGGCATTGCCCTGGGCTGATTCATCGGAACGGGCATTCACACAGGCCTGATATCCCATGCCTTTGTCCGGGCGGACCCGGTGGTCTCCGACGGTGAGGTCGAACAGGGCGGCCCCGCACACAATTGGCACATGGGTTACCTGCACGTCGAAACCGACCTGTTTCTCCTCCAGAAACGCCATGACCCCGGCAGCCGCATCCAGGCCAAAGGCACTGCCGCCGGTGAGAAGCACGGCATGGGCCTGCGGCACCAGGTTCACCGGATTCAGGAGATCCGTTTCCCGGGTACCCGGGCCCCGCCCCGCACATCCACTCCGGTAACGGCCCCGGATTCGCACAGGATCACGGTGCATCCGGTCCCGGCGGTCAGGTTCTGGGCATGGCCCACTTTGAAATGGTCAATCAGTGAAAAATCGATCGGCTTCATGGGTAAACTCCCGTGTATTGCTTTTTATGGATGCCGGTCCGGCTGAGGCGGCATCACTTCATAAGGGTGGTTTGGATCCGTTGCTGCAATCCGGCAAGTTTAGGGCTGATTTCCACCGGAAAGGGCGGGGTGGCCGGATGAATGTCCGCAACCACTTCCGGCAGCCGGGCCATCTGTTTCCGGGTATCATCGCGGATGGTGTCCAGATCCCTGTTACCGGCCGGCAGACGCTTTCCTTTGTCCATCACCGGTTCCAGCAAGGGGCTGCCGGGCAGTTTTTCGTCCATGCATCCGATCACGTCCTTGAAGAACCGGCCGTCCTGTTGGATACGGAACACCTGCTTGGCCCCGGGCAATACCGGTTTGCCGCTGGACAGCTTCAGTTTTCCTTCACCCGCATATTCGCACAGTTTGTAAACAATGTCCACGCAAGGGGCATCCAAGGACACCCCCATATGGGTGCCCACCCCGAATCCGTTGATGGGGGCATGTTCTCTGGTCAATTCGTCAATGCGGTACTCATCCAGGTTGCCGCTAACAAAGATCTCCACCCGACGTAGAGCCGCATCATCCAGAGTTTTCTGATCTTTCGAGACAGGTCAAGCAGATCGCCGGAATCCAGGCGGACGGCCCTGACTCTGAAATCGTCCCCCAGCATGTCCGCCAGTTCTATGACCTTTTGAATGCCGGCCAGGGTGTCATAGGTGTCCACCAGCAGGACGGTTTCCGGGAAGCTGGACAAAAATGCCTTAAAGGCTGGGCTTCATTGTTGTGGGATTGGATATAGCTGTGGGCCATGGTACCGGTCACGGGCAGACCGTAACGTTTTCCAGCCAAAACATTGGAGGTAGCGGCCACACCGGCGATATGAAACGCCCGGGCCGCTTTGAGGGCCGCATCCATGCCGTGTATCCGCCTGGCACCGAAATCCACCACGGTCCGCCCCCGGGCCGAGGTCACCACCCGCCGGGCTTTGGAGGCCAGCAGGGTCTGAAGATGAATCTGGTTCATGACAAAGGTCTCGACCACCTGGGCCTGGGGCAGGGGTGCCGAAATTTCCAGAAGGGGTTCATTGGCGAAAACGGGGGTGCCTTCGGGTACGGCCCGGACACTGCCGGTGAAACGGAAGCCTTCCAGCCAATGAAGAAAAGACTCGGAAAACTGTCCCAGGGAGCGCAGATATTCGATGCTGTCCCGGGTGAAAGCCAAATTTTCCAGATAGTCGAGCACCGTGTCCAGGCCGCAGGCCAGAAGATAGTTGCGTTCCGCAGGCAACCGGCGGACGAACAGGCTGAACACCGCGTTTTGTGTCATGTTTTCATGAAAATAGGCCTGGAGCATGGTGAGTTCGTACAGGTCGGTGAACAGGGCCGGATTGTCCAGACCAGTCATGGCAACCGGTGCTGTCCATCCTGAGTGTGGCATGTCAGGGTTCATTCAATATCTTTCCCAAAAGCAAAATAAGGTTGAAAACACATGATCGGTTTTTAGCACAGGTCAGGGCTGAAGACAATCGGATTGAGCACCTGTAGCTCAATTGTCAGCCACGGTTCAGTCCGGGGTACGTGGGGCAATCTGATAACTGGCCAGTTTGTCATACAGGGTTCGACGACCGATACCCAGGAACAGGGCCGCTTTGGACCGATTCCCTTCAGCCAGGCGAAGTGCCCGGCGGATTGCTGTTTTTTCCGCTGCCTCCACGGTTTTTTTCAGCAGCAGGGGTTCATCAGGCCCCTCTGCATCCTGTTGGCTGCCTGGCATCGGGACGTGGGGGACCATGCCGCCGACCCCTAAGCAGTCAGAGCCGATGACCGGCCCTTCGGACAGCAGGACAGCCCGTTCGATCACGTTTTTTAGTTCACGGATATTGCCCTTCCAGGGCTGATTCATGATGCGCTGCAGTACCGACGGGCTCAGCTGAGTCACCTGTTTGTTGTGACGTTGGTTAAATTCCTGAACGAACTGGGCCACGAACTGGAGCAGGTCTTCCCGTCTTTCCCGCAACGGTGGCAGGTATAAGGGGATCAGGGACAGGCGGTAGAACAGATCTTCCCTGAAACGGGCATTCTTGACTTCCTGTTTCAGATCCCGGTTTGTGGCGGAAATGAACCGCACATCGATTTTATGACCTGATTGCCGCCCACCGGGCGGATTTCCTTTTCCTGGATAGCCCGCAGGAGTTTGACCTGGGTCTGGGGGGGCAGCTCCCCGATTTCATCCAAAAACACCGTACCCCGGCCCGCTTCTTCCAGAAGCCCTCTCTTGGCCCGGACCGCACCGGTGAAAGCCCCCTTAACATGCCCGAACAATTCGCTTTCCAGCAGGCTGGTCATAATGGCCCCGCAGTCGATGGTGACAAACGGACCTTCCCCCCGCCGGCTCAAGGCATGGATATGTCGGGCAAACATGGTTTTGCCGGTGCCGGTCTCCCCCTGGATCAGCACGGGTGTGTCAGAATCGGCGATTTTTTCGATAATGGTGACAATCCGGTTCATCTGAGGGGTTTGCCGATGATGAACAGATTGTTTTCCGTGTCTGTTTTTCATTGATTTTTGACAAACGGCGGTTCATCATGCCGAATTCAACGGCCCGTTGCACGGTAATTTCCAGCTCCTGGCGCTGGAACGGTTTGGTGATGTAATGGAACGCTCCCATTTTAATGGCGTGAACAGCACTTTCAATGCTGCCGGCACCCGTGATGATGATAAAGGGCAGATCCTTGTCAATGGCCCGGGTTTTTTTCAGCAGCTCCATGCCGCTCATCTTTTCCAGGACCAGATCAGAAATCACCAGGTCATATTCAGTTTCCGTCATTGCGGTCCAGGCGTCTTCGCCCCTTGTCACCGCTGTGACACTATATCCTTTTCTTTGAAAAAACCGTTTGAGAAACAGCAGCATTTCCGGTTCGTCTTCAACGATCAATAAACGCATGGTCACTCTCTGCAATGTTTTTTGGGCAGGTCAAAGGCAGGGTTACGACCAAGGCCGCCCCGTTGAGGTGTTCCCCGTTGAGGTGTTGGCTGTCCTGGACACGAATGGTCCCCCCTTGCTGGGTAGCGATCCGCTGGGCCACAAACAACCCAAGCCCAACACCCTGGGCTTTTCCCTGGGTGAAAACGGGTCAAAATTCGGTCGCGCAGGGTGTCAGGGATTCCTTTGCCGCTGTCTTCAATAACGATAATATGCCGGCTGGTTTTACTCCGGGTGTGCGCTGTGCCGCTCACCCGGAGCGTGCCTTCTCCATTCATGCTTTCAACGGCATTCAACAGCAGGTTGATGAACATTTGCTGCAACTGATTTTCATCCCCCCAGACCCAGTGGATATCCGGTTTCAGATTCTGGATCACATCAATTTTTTTTTAACCGGGGTTTTAAAAAATACAGGCACGCATCCACTGTCTTGGCCAGATCGATTTTCGTTTTTTCAGCAGCATCTGAAGATGCCTGATCCAGTATGGCCCGTGTGATATTGCCGGCCCGGATGGCATTGCGTCGGATGGCATTGAGGCTTTCATCCATTTCACTGCCGTTGAGTTCCCCGCTGATCAGATCTTCGGTATGGGCCAGAATTATGCCGATGGGGTTGTTTACCTCATGGGCCACGCCGGCGGCATCTTGCCGATGGTGGCCAGCCGTTCCGCCGAGATCAGTTCCTGTTCCATGCGTTTTCGCCGTGTTAGGTCCCTGGCGAAACAGCTGGCCAGAAGGGCGGATCCGTTGCCGGATTTAAGTGTTGCCGCCACAAATTCCACTGTCATCTCACCTTGTTGTTCATCCCTGAGTCGGATTTCCAGTGATGCCACTTTACTGGAAAACAGGGATTCCAGAAACGGGTCTAAACGGCGCTTTTCCTCAGGGATCACCAATTCTTTTATTTCAAGCCCTGACAGCTTTTTTAACGGGATTCTGAGCCGTTCCGCCGCGCTCGTATTGGCCATCCGGATCTTCCGGCCCGGTCGATGAGAAACACCATATCCGGGGAGGACTCAATCAGTTGTCGATATCGTTCCTCGGATATTTTCAATTTCCGGGTGATCTGGGTCACTTTCCGTTTCAATGAGATATGCCAGATAAAAAGAAAATGACAAGCCCTGTTCCCAGGGATACTCCCCCATCAAGACCGGGGCATACTGTTCCCACAGGTAAGCGGCATAGCTTTTTTTCAGCCATTTTTCACGGACTTGATCAAGTTGACCGGTTTTGATGGCCTGCCCCAGGGCCAGATTCAGCCCGGATTTCAAGATACGGTTTTCTTTTGAGATCATGAATGTAAATGGAAAACGTCCCATCTTGACCCCGGCCTGCCGTATGTTTTGAAGTCCGTATTTGCCGATGAGATAGGTGGCCATGTCATCGGAGTAATCGATAAACTCTTTGGCCTGACCGGCATTGACCATCATGAGTGCTTCCTTCACCGACCGGGCCTGAATGACATCCTGCCGGGCACCGATGATAGCGGTGGCCATATGGGGTTGCCCTTGGACAATAACTGTTTTTGCCGTCCGGGTGCTGTCTTGTACTGCCGGATCATCTGGATGGTACACAAATACATGGCGCTTCACATAAATGATGATTTCCATCGTGTGGGTCTGCCGCCGCCGGGTCAGGTCTGGTAACACCCCCACCAACAGGTCGATATCTTCGTTTGTAAGAGCAAACAGCAGATCTTCGGGCCGTCCCACCAGGTAGTGAGGGGTTACCGACAGGTGGGTGCACAAAACCTGAAGCACATCCACACTGTACCCCCGTACTTCCTGTTCTCCTTCATCCTGATAACCAAAGGGAGGGAATCCTATGGGAATTCCGATTTTCAAATGCGGTTCACTTGAAACCACACCAGGCAGGCATAGCGATAAAACCACATAAAACACCAGATATAGAGGGATTCCAGCGGATCGAAACTGGTAGGAAGGGACATTCGGCGGTTTATCCGTTGATGTCACCTGAAAATACCTGTGTACGGTAACCCGCAGGAAGATGCCCGTGTGCGGCAAACCGTACAGTTTTGAACGGTGTTTTTCAATCCATGTTCGTTCAAAGCCCGTGCGTGCATCAAAACAGTCTTTATATGGGGTTATGGCACAATAGTTGATAAGGTTGTATGTATCATTGCATCAGCCTGCACCCTGATATTGAATATCAGGGTGCGCGGCAGGTGTCAAACAGATCCAAGACCGGTAATATTAAAATTCAAGGAGGGAAAAATGAACAAACTGCTGAAAAAACCCTGTGTGTGCTGGCTGGGACCATGCTGCTGCTGGGAGGGGCCTGGGCCTGGGCGGATGAAACCCCTGAAAAAGTCACGGTGATCTACGGTGGTTCCTCGTGGCTGGGACATTATCCGGCCTGGGTGGGGATTGAGAAAGGCTTGTTTCAGAAGCACGGCCTGGGCGTGTTGTTTCAGAATTTCTATGCCTCGTCCGGACGGATGGGATCCCTGGTGGCAGGTGATCTGGATGTAGCGTCCACAGGCAGTATTTCCGCCATTGCCTTGATGGCGGCCGGTTCCAAGGGATTCATGGCGTTCGGGACCCAGGATTCCTATGCCACAGTGGAAGGAATTATTGCCAGAGAAGGGATCAAAACGTTGGCTGATCTCAAGGGAAAACGCATTGCGGCCCCGTTTGCCTCCAGTGCCCATGTGCTGGTGTTGGATATTTTGGAACAGCATGGCCTGGATCCGGAAAAAGACTTGACCCTGCTCAACCTGAAAGTCAATGAGATGCCCGCAGCCATGGGTTCTGGCGAGATTGACGCATGTGCAGCCTGGACCCCTCACTTCAACAAGCTGCTCAACATGCCCGGCAATCATCTGTTAGTGGATGACACGGAATTCAGTCTTTACAAAAAATACAAACTAGGCCCCGGACCGGATCTTTTGGTGGTGAGAGCCGAGTTCACGCAAAAATATCCCAACACCTGCAAGGCATTTGTCAAAGGTTATTTCGAAGCCGTGGAATTGCTCATCAACGAGCCGGAGGAATGTGCCAAAGTATTGATGAAACTTACCAACCTGAGTATGGAAGACCAGATGACGGTTCTCAATGATATCGAATGGATCTCCGGGGACCAGCAGCAGGCCCTGATGGTGGATCCCGGCGATTTTGCCACGGGGATGCAGCAGCTGGCCGAGTTCCTGGTAAGGCACAAACAGATCGACAGTGCCCCGGCGGTCAGGGAATGGATCGTGGAATCCATGATACCCTGAATCAATTTAGCGTGAAAACAAAGGGCCTGACTGCCATATGACAGCAGGCCCTTTCCTCAAAACCTAAAATCAAAACTACAGCATTGGACACTTTACACCTAAGTATCAATTTATCCGGAGTCATCTTATGGAAATTAACACCCCGTCCAAATCTCTGGCCGTCAGTATCGCCTCCCTGGTGATCTTCATAACGACTTGGGAACTGATCTGCCGGCTGGGATTCATCGAGCCCCTGTTTCTCCCGGCACCTTCCCAAATCCTGTCCCGGGCCGTTAAAATGATCGAAAACGGCCAGCTAATCTCCCACACACTGGCCTCCACCCGCCGGGTCATGGTGGGGTTCATGGTCTCCAGCATGGTGGCTATTCCGTTCGGCATCTTTCTGGGATCTTCCCGGTTTTTCATGGCGGTGTTTGATCCGCTGATCTCCCTGTTGCGGCCCCTGCCGTCCATGAGCTGGATTCCCTTGTCCCTGCTGTGGCTGGGAATCACCGAAACCCAGAAATACTCCATCGTGTTCATGGGCTCGTTTGCACCGTCCCTGCTGTACATCATTGAGGCCACCAAGAGCATCGACCCACTTCTGATCCGGGCAGCCAGAAACCTGGGGCATCCAAGCTGGATGTAATGAAAGAGGTGATCCTGCCCGGATCTCTGCCTCAGATCATTGCCGGTCTTAAAGTGATGCTGGGCATCGCCTGGACCTGTATCATCTCCGCTGAGCTGGTGGCGGCCAGGGAAGGCTTAGGGTTCATGATCATGAACGGCAAGGAGTATTTTCAGACCGATACCGTGCTGCTGGGTATGGTGATGATCAGTATCACCGTGATGGTGATCGATGTGGTGTTCCGCAAATTTGAAAGGAGGCTGCTGCCGTGGACCAAATAGACCGGGAAGCCAAAATCGCCGTACAGAACGTCAGCAAGGTTTTCCAGAGCAGGCAGGGAAAAAATCAGGGTAAGGAAGTGGTGGCCCTCAAGGATCTGTCCATGGAAGTGAAGGACGGAGAGTTCCTGGTGATCGTGGGCGCTTCCGGGTGCGGCAAGACGACGCTGCTCAACCTGGTGGCCGGGTTTGACAGGCCCACGGACGGTCAGATTCTGCTGGACGGGAACCCGGTGTCCGGTATCACTCCTGAATGCGGCATGATCTTTCAGCAATATGCCCTTTTTCCCTGGAAGACCGTGCAGGAAAATGTAGAGTTTGGCATGAAAATGAAACGGATGCCCCACAAAGAGCGCAAGGAGCGGGCCGACCGGTTCATCGATATTGTGGGACTCCAGGGATTTGAAAGAAGCTACCCCCATCATCTGTCAGGCGGCATGAAGCAGCGGGTATCCATTGCCCGAAGCCTGGCCAATGACCCCAAGGTATTGCTGCTGGACGAGCCTTTCGCAGCCTTGGATGCCATGACCCGGCAGGTGCTCCAGGAACAGCTGGTGCGCATCTATGAAAAACACCGCAAAACCATTATTTTTATTACCCATTCCATTGACGAGGCTCTGCTGTTGTCTTCCCGGATCATGGTGATGACGGCCCGGCCCGGTCGGATTGCCCAGGAGATCGTCAATAACCTCCCCCATCCCCGTAACGCGGATGTGCAACTGTCCAACCGATACATGGAACTCAAACGCACTATCTGGGACAGTGTCCAGGCCGAGGTAATGAAAAGCATGGAAGTGGAGGCGGATTAGAAATAAAACCTCATCCATACCTCAGGCCGGAACCGGTCTTGACGAAACAAGTACCCGCAATTAAATCTTTGACAAGATTCACTGCAGAGCAGAGATTGGGCGGGGAAAATGACCATGACACCCGATTCGGTTTCCCTGAAAGAGCGTGGTGACGCTGATCATGGGTGTTTCCGGCCTGATCTCCATGACTATCGGGTTCTGCGCCGGGCTGAACCCGGCCTGGATCGCGGTGCTGTGCATTGCTTATACTATATTTTCCTGGGGCATCACCTTTTTCTCCTTGGGCCTGGCCCTATCCATAGGGGAGGATGATGGCATGGATCGCCGATCGTTAGACCGGCCTTTTTACCGTGTTTGGATATGACTTTGGCTGCAAAAGCTTTAAGAACCTGTTCATCGGCAATGCCGCCGAGAAAGTAGCCGGTGTCCGGTAGATCGATGGTGCACGAAAACCCCCTGGGATGCAAACGCTTGGCAGACTGTTTCGCCAATCCCCTGTGCACCGCCTGTGTCAACGGCGATTCCGGGTTTGTCCCTGAACGCCTTCTTTTTTGGATCACCAGGGTTCTGTGTGTTCAAACAAGGCCGCCCAAGGCCACGGTGATGGCTTCTCCGCTGACGCCGCTGGATTCTTCGGAAGCCAGAAACAAGATCACTTGGGCCACTTCTTCAGGGGTTGCCACCCGGCCCGCCGGATAGAGGGCTGCTCTCTCCTTCCACACCTCATCCGGGGTGATGCCTCGTGTTTCAGCTTCGGCTTTGGCGGATTTCTCCGCCATGGATGTTTGCACCCATCCGGGCAACACGGCGTTGGATGTCACCCCATGGGAGCCGGCATCCCGGGAAATTGCCCGCATCAGTCCCAGCAGTCCGTGTTTGGAAGTGGTATAGGCGCTGCCGGCATATTCCGCTTTCTCGCCGGCTGTGGAACTGGTGAATACAAACCGGCCATAGCGTTGTCGAATCATGTCTTTGACAACCATTTGTGACAGATAAAAGGGCCCGTCCAGATTGATACGCAGGGTTTCCCGCCATACATCCGAAGCCTGTTTCCAGACCACCTGTTCATGGGCCGAACCGATGCCGTGATTGCACACCAGTATCGATACAGGGCCTAAACGGTCGTGTGTTTCCTTTACGGCCAAAGCGCACCCGTCAGGGGTTCCCAGATCCGCCGCCACATAATCCAGTCCCAGGGTCTTGAGTTCATTCTCACTTCTTGCCGTTGCCATGACCCGAGCCCCTCGGGATTCCAGCAGTTTCGCCGCTGCCCGTCCGATACCGCGGCCGGCACCGGTCACCAGTGCGATCCGCCCTTCTACTCCCGGCATGGTCTCTCCTTTCATTTCGATATCATTGCAGGGAATAATATCTTTTTTCTGTCCGATTAACGCCGTTATTTCCGAATCAACGGCCTGATGGTCTGTCAATTGATGGCACCCTTTTCTCCTTGGGTTAGCGCGCTATTTTTTCTACCGGTTACTTT
>LQAH01000302.1_pt1 | contig 12614 bp, 14 predicted proteins | sample 1535791 | NCBI WGS metagenome assembly LQAH01 (sample SAMN04331585, study PRJNA305678) | bioreactor metagenome | isolation source: bioreactor_4 inoculated with Wadden Sea sediment 2nd replicate of a... | place: Germany:Bremen
GAAAGTCATTGCCACCGGCGGCCTGGCCCCCCTGATTGCCGGCCTGTCCGCCACGATTGAAACCGTGGACCAGTCCCTGACCCTGGAAGGTCTCCGGATCATTGCCGGTGAGAGGAGCAAGGCCCCCTGACCCCTGCCCGGGCACTTGATCACGGCCTCCCCGCCTGTTCCGTATCCGGCGGCAACATGGGCGTGCAGTGTCTCCGGTGAATTGCTTGTAAGAAACTATCCGATGTGCCGTACCCTCTCTTCCTGAAGGCGGGGGAGGGTCTCAAAGAAACGATGACAGATCCTTGAGCCGGGACACCACATTCACCGATTTTTTGATCAATGCCTGATCCAGCATGATGGCCTCAGTCTGGTCCCAGGCCTCTGTCTGAACCCGGCCCACCGGAATGTCGGATTTGGGTTTGACCAGAGCCCGGGTAGCTTCCAGCTGGGCAACCTGCACCTCTCCCTGGGTACCGGTGTCAAATTTTTTCACCGCCGCCAGTACCGCTTCTGTGTTGGCCGGGTCCATGGCCGCTTCCCATGCGGAGAGCAGCGCGGACAGAAACCGGACCACCAGATCGGGCTGATCCGCCGCCATGGAACCGGATGTCACCACCGAGTTGGCCACAAAATCCACGCCAAAATCCGCTGGATTGAGGAACCGGACGGTTTCTCCTTCTCTTCCCAGGCGGTCCGCCAGGATCACCCCCTGGGAATTGCGGTACACCGGCCACAGGTCCACCTGGTTTTCAGAAACGGGGAAAAGTCAAACCGCACCCCGGCCACCTTGATATCTTGCAGGGTCAGGTCAGCGGTGGCCAGCAGGGTCCGCATGATGGTTTCATCATTGCCGCCATAGGTGATCCCCAAGGTATACCGCTTCAGATCCGCCGGACCGGAAATCTCAACCTGGGGATAGCGGTAGATCCACTGCATGGGATTCACCTGAAACAGCTGGGCCAGCACCACCACATCGCCCTTTTCCAGGCGCGATCACCTGGTCTGCCGAAGCCACACCAACTGGCATATCCCAGTTCCAGCTCCTTGATGGCATCTTTTCCGGGCTGCCTTCCCTGACCCGGACTTCCAGGCCGGCGTCGTCAAAAAACCGCCTTCCATGGCAAACACGTCACCGGCCACACTGGTGTTGAACAGCCATTTAAGCCGGTAGTTCAAGGTAGGGGTGTCCGCCCGTGCCTCCGGCATTCCCCTTTCGTCGGCCCACACAGCCATCAATCCGGCCGTCCATATGACCGTCCATATAGCCGTCCCGATCATTGCCTGCCGCACCTGCTTCATAACATCACTCCTTTGCTTTCCGATCCCCACCTTGCCTTAACCCAGTCTCCCAGGGATTCCAGCATCCCCTGGTAAACGGAAATCACGATCCCGATCATAAACAGGGCCGTTAAAATCGCTGACAGGTCGCTCTGATACAGGGCAATGCGGATACTGTACCCGATACCGGCATTGGCGGCAATAAACTCTGCCACAATGGTGCCGGCCATGGCCAGGGTGGCACTCCCGGCAATCACGGTGGTCAGCTTGCTCAGATTTTCAAACGCCCGGATTTTCACCTCCAGGTGCCACCGCATCCGGCCGGTGGCGATGTAAAAGTGTTCGATATCCGATACCGGTGCCGCCATCACCCCCAACACCGACAGCAGCAGGGGAAAATAACAGATCATCGCGGCGATGAGCAGCCGGGAGACAAACCCGTCTCCCAGCAGAATGAAAATAATGGGCGCCAGAGCCACAATCGGGTAGGCTTGGATATTGTAGGCCGTCACCCGGATCATGGACCCGGCCCAGGAGGAACGACGGCCCAGGATACCCACAAAAACGCCAGGAAATGGAGATACCTTGTCCCAGAACAGCCACAAACAGTGTATCCAGCACATCCTGAAACCCCCCACCACCTGGCAAGCCGTGTCCAGAATCAGAGGAATGCCGGAATCACATAATCCGACAGAGACAAACCGGTTTCACCGACAGCAGCAGTCCCAGAAACACCCCGTACACGATCATGAACTGATAGAGCCGCCTAAAGAGCATTCATGATCTCCAGCATGACCCGGTCCAGGACGGATTTATCCGCCGGGTCCCCGGAGGTTTCATCCAGGCCTGAAATCAGGCGGCTGCGCATTCTCTGGGAAGGCTCGGCCAGCACCAGGATATCTTTGCAGAACCGGGCCACTTCCATGAGGTTGTGGGAAATGTACAAAAACATTTTATGGGCGAACCGTTCCTTGATGGCCGGCAGAATGGTCCGGCGCAGTTTTTCATCCACATTGGCCAGGCTTTCATCCAGAATCATCAGGTCGAAATCCTGGAGCAGATACCGGATCAGGTTGATGCGGTTCTGCTGCCCCATGGACAACCGGGAAAACCGGGCATCCAGCACCGGTTCCAGGCGGAACTGATGGATGAGCTCTTTTTTCAGATCCCGGCGATCCGAAGGGCAAACCTGATCCAGATGCCGCCCGGCAGCCATCCACCCCGGCAGCCGTTCCAGGTTGTAGGTATACAGGATGGTATCAATCCCCGGGGTCCGGACCGGCAGGTCCGGATGTTCCCGGTGCCGGGCCAGCAGCCGGGCAAGGGAGGTTTTCCCACACCGGAGGGTCCGAACACCGCATAAACCCGGGATCTGCCAAGGAAAAGGTCAGATCCTCAATCACCCGGGAGTCCGATCCCGGATAGGTGAAATTCAGTCCATTGCATTCCAGGCGCATTGACATTGTGCCAAATATTCTCCCAGTTCCTGCAGTTTATTACAGTGAGCAGATCCATGACATTGACTCAACCCCGGGACCTGAATCCCACAATACCTGTCCGCCATTTTCCTGCCCCATATTCAGTTACCCGAGCTTATTACGGAATTCCCCATAAAGTCAATACACATGGATTCCGGACAGGCCTATTAGCCGGCTCGCGAGAAATCAATTTATTACTTGACGTCAAGGATCTTACCGGCATAATTTTCTACTAATGGAAACCAACCATTAAACCACACATACTTCATCTTCCGTTCCAGGTTCTTTTTTCAACAAACAGGAACAGCCGTTCTAAAAATAATTAGGATTCTTTTATGAAATTGAAAAGAATCACTGCCTTTCTCCTGCCAGGTATTACGTTGCTGGAAAAAACACCGGCGGATCTTTCCTATATCATTCGGCTTGCCCCCTACCCAACTATCTGCAATGGTCAATATGTTTTCATTGTTCACTGATATGTCTACGGTCCATTCCATCACTTCACCCCTTTCTTTTAGTGTTCACATTTTGACGCGATTTGCCCCGTTTTGCAGGGGGGGCGCATATTGACACCGAAGCTCGAACCTGCTATAAACCCACCATAAAAGCCCATGCCGGCGTAACTCAGGTGGTAGAGTAGCTGATTCGTAATCAGCAAGTCAGCAGTTCGAGTCTGCTCGCCGGCTCCAGCAAAATTAATTGGTTACGGTTTCGAAAACGCATTTAATTACTCTGTATCAAACCATGGAATTCCCACCTTGACGTCTGCAGTTGTTTGTTCAAATTGGTCACCGTGCCGTCAACAAAAGGCCTGTTTTCCAGGCGAAACCCTTCCTTTCGCACCCTGTATTCATGTCTTTCAAATCAAATGCGACGGCCTCAGACAGGCGAAAAAAGACCGTCTGAACGAAAATTAACAGGGGTGCCCAAATCGGGGCAACCCTGTTTAATGCTGCGATTGTCAAAACCATAAGAAATGATTTAAATCAGAATCCGGATTGTTTTCGCCCGCGCCAGAACCATGATCTGAACACGGCCGTGGGGAACGACATCCGATTGGCCAATGTTGTGCTGGACATTAATGCCGTCGATTCCAGAAGAAGCAGGCAGCCCAGGGAACGGGTGGAAAATTATTTCGATGCGAGGCTTTTGAGTGAATTCCACCAGTGATTCCGTGATCGAATCATCTACGGGAAAAGCAAGCAGCAAAGCGACACATAAAAATCTTCATACTGATATTGATCCGGCTCTTCGTCTCTGCGGCCATGCAGATGCTGACTGGGGCTTCGGAAAAATAGACCGAAAAAAAATGAGGGGCTCGGGCGATGAAATCCAGCAGGCCATTGTTGCTATACGCAGCGAATATCCGAAAATTGATGTGTATCCTGGCGAGACATAGGCCTATGCAGTATTCTTGAAGATCAAGAAAGCCGGGCTGGGATCGGCGGAACCCAGGGGGATGGCTGTATGCTCAAGGGAGACAGCGGCTGAAATACAAACCTCTGGAATTGCTCGGCCCGGGTTAACCGAATACTCCTGGTTATCGCCGGCTGCCCCGGGTTTGAGACAGGTCTTTTTTTAAAGCACCCCTCCCTTGTCTGCAGAGACACGGCTGACGCTGAACTCGTCCATCTGCCAGATGCTCAACCCCATCCGCGAACAAAATGCCCCTCGCGACAAGGGTGGGTGTGCCCTTATCTTTCATTGCCATGATGTGGACTGTCACCTGGGTCATGGCATTGGGTGGAATGATCTGGCTTGCGTATCCTGTCAGACATTCTTCGATAGTGTCCAAGAAAGATGTCAGATTCGCTGGAAAGGAAAAATGGTCTGCTTACTTGACTTATACCACATTGTGGTAAACTTGTTCGTTATAAACATCAAACCAGCTATGCAGCCAATAAACGTCAAACCGTGTAAAAAAATTTCAGGCGGGAGGGTGGGTCATGTATGAGAATCAGGATAAATCCCGGGGAAAAAAATTTCTTTAAATTACTTTTTTCGTAAAAGAACAACCCCGACGGCCCCCGTTTTTCATTGACCGGCGATGGTTTTTTGGATCGTTACGCTGAAAAAATCGGCACACCCCAACAGGCTCTTTCCCTGATAAAGCCCGGAAATCGTGTTTTCATCGGCACCGGTTGCGCTGTGCCGGCCACCCTGCTCTATACCCTGGAACAGGAAGAACGGGATCTAAAGGATGTCAAACTCTACCATTTTTTTCCCCAAGGGGCAGTTTTTTATAAAAACGGAGTGCCCCAGAGCCGATTCCAACATCAATGCTTTTATGTGAATCCTGATATGGCAACGCTGATCAAACAAGGCAATGCCGATTATATTCCAGTGCCAGTGGCCCGGATTCCAAAGCTGATGGAGACCGGAGGATTTCCCGTTGACGTGGCCCTGATTCAGGTGTCGATGCCCGATTCCCATGGATATGTCAGCCTTGGGATCTCCTGCGATATCACCCATGCAGCCGTCCAGAATGCATCCTTTGTGATTGCGGAACTCAATCCCTACATGCCCCGAACCTCGGGAGAGACATCCGTGTCCATGGACCGGATCGACAAGGCTGTGATGGTCAACCGCCCGTTGGCCGAATATACATTTCCGGATGTGGATCCGACCATCGCCCGTCGGATTGCGGGCTATTTTTCCAGAATTATAGAAGATGGATCCACGCTTCAAATCGGCCTGGGAGAAATTCCAAACGCTGCGGTGAAATATCTTTCCGGCCGGCGGAATCTGGGCATCCACTCAGATGTCATCACCGATTCGATCATCGATCTGATGGACAGCGGCATGGTCAACGGCCAGGAAAAGACGATTCATAAAGGGCTGGTGATTGCCAGTTACTGTTTAGGAAGCCGGAGACTGTACGACCGTATCAACAACAATCCGTTGTTCTCATTTCATCCCATGGAATATGTGTGTGATCCCGCTGTTATGGCCAGAAATAACAAGCTGGTATCCATCACCCAGGCTCAATCGGTGGATCTGATGGGACAGGTCTGTTCTGATCAGTTCAATGGAGAACTGTCCGGTGGGATATCTTCTCAGCCCGATTTTATTCGAGGTGCCGTATCATCACCCCGGGGGCACCCGATCATCTGTCTGGCTTCCACCACCAGTGACGGCAAGCGGTCCAGAATCCAGCCAGTTTTCAATAAAGGGGAAAGCATTACCATACCGCATTCAGACGTCCATTATGTCGTGACCGAATGCGGTGCTGCCTACCTGTTCGGAAAATCCATCAGGGAAAAGGCACTGGCACTTATTGAGGTGGCTCACCCCTCATTCAGGCCATGGCTTTTAAAAGAGGCCAGACGGTTGGGATATCTCAGACAGGATCAGGATTTAAAATGCAAGAGTGACGGCACATTGGAATGCCATTATCCTCAGCATGAAGACAAAGAGATCATTCTGGATGATCAGACCCGTATCGCTGTCCGACCGGCAAAAGCCAGTGATGTGACAGGACTTCAGGATCTCTTCTACAAACTGCCGCCCGAAGATGTCTATACCCGATTTTTCCGCCATTTGAAACAGTTTCCGATTTCAGAAGCTGAATATTTCTGCAATGTTGATTATGAAAAGGAAATGGCATTTATAGCTGCCGTGGGTGATCCAGATCAGAAACAGATCATCGGCAGTTCGTTTTATGTAGTGGATCCCACCACGAATATGGCTGAAGTCGCATACATGATTTTACACGAATGGCAGGGCCGGGGTGTGGGAAAAGTGCTCCAGAAACGGATGGAAATCTATGCCAGAGCTAAAGGGATCCGTGGGTTCAAAGCCGACATCCTGTGTGAGAATACCGCCATGATCAGATTGTCAAAAAATGCGGATCACGGGTAAGCAGCCGGCTTGAGGGGGATGTATATGAAGTGGAGATGGTTTTCTGACAGGCATTTTAAAGCCCTGAAAATGCGATCGCTAAAATCTTTGTGTCATAGCCTTTAATCACTTTTTATTTTTCCATAGATTCTTCAAAACCAGCATCACCAAAAACAGGTGGGAAAGGTCAGAACCCAGATCAGTCTCAGCAGCCAGACAAGAAACTCGTCGTCCTTCATGGATGCGATAAACTGCGGTGCCGGGATCACCATGGTTGCGGCAAATCCGATGATGAACAGGCGGGGGAGCCAGTATGACATTTTCGACCGCATAAAAGGAAGTATAGCGCCTGAAATAGCTTTTGCAAAGCACCGGGATAGAGGCCCTCCGGAAAAATCGAACTCTAAACGGTTTAACGCCGGATCCATCAACTTCAGGATGATTTTCAGGTTGACACATATTCGGGCGGACACTATAGTGCGTGACTGAATATTCATTCCCAAACAGAGCGAAGGTCCCATGATCCGGAAAGTAATAAAAAAAATCTGCTGTTCTTCTCCATAATGTCGATTCTGTTTTTCTGCGGCACGGGAATTGCGAATCCCCTGTCGTCCACGCCCCAGGTACGGGTAATGACGATCAAAGAACAGAACGTGGTGCCGGCAACCGAATATGTGGGCCATGTGGAAGCGATCCAGAGTGTGGAACTGCGGGCCCGGGTGGAAGGATTTCTGGAAGAAGTGAGTTTTACGGAAGGGGATTACGTTCAGGAGGGCCAGGTCCTGTACCGCATCGAACCGGATGGTTATAATGCCCGGGTGGCCATGGAAAAAGCCCGGATGGCCCAGGCAAAATCGGAACTGACCCGGGCCCAGAGCCATCTGAAACGGATGCGGTCCGTCAACCCCCAGAGTATTTCCGCCCTGGATCTGGACAATGCCGTGGCTGCGGAACTGGCTGCAGAAGCCAGTCTGGCTGCTGCCCAGGCCGTCCTGGATGACAGTGAACTCAATCTGGCCTACACCACCATCTTTGCCCCCATATCCGGCCGCATCGGCCGCACCAACTATACCCGGGGAAACTTAGTCAATCCAGCTTCCGGGATTCTGGCCACCATCGTACAGACCCATCCCGTCCGGGTGGCCTATGCCGTCAGTGAAACTGATATTGCCACCGTCCAGAAAGCGATTCAGGAAATGGACAACCCCGGAACACCGCTGCTGTCTCCCCGGTTGATTCTGCCGGGAAACCAGCGGTATTCGGAGACGGGACAGGTGGTTTTTGTGGACAACCAGGTAAACCGTGATACCGGCACCATTACGGTTCGCGCCCGGTTCGACAATGCCGAAAGCCTGTTGCTGCCGGGACAGTATGTCACGGTCGAGGTCCGGGCCGCCGCCCCGAAACTGATGCCGGTGGTACCGCAGTCCGCCGTTCTGATGAATCAGGACGGCCGGTATGTATTGACAGTCAAAGACGGCATTGCCACACTCCGGCCCATTGTCACCGGCCCTGCCCTGGACCGGGTGTGGGCCGTGGAATCAGGACTTGATGCAGGAGACAGGGTTATCGTCAGCGGTATCCAGAAGGTGAAGCCCGGCCAGCCGGTCTCGGTTCTTCCCTCAGATCCGGAGAACTGATCCATGATTTCCGATGTGTTCATTCACCGGCCCCGGCTGGCCGGCGTCGTTTCCATCGTCATCACCCTGGCGGGTTTTCTGGCACTCATGAACATTCCCGTGGCCCAGTACCCCCAGATCACCCCGCCGGTCATCCGGGTATCCGCGTTTTATCCCGGTGCCAATGCCGAAGTGCTGGCGGATGCTGTGGCCGCACCCCTGGAAAAAGAAGTCAACGGGGTTTCCAAAATGCTGTATATGTCCTCCTCCTGCTCGGACACCGGCAGTTATTCCCTGCAGGTCACCTTTGAAGTGGGCAGTGATCCGGACATCAACCAGGTCAACCTACAGAACCGCATCCAGCTGGCCACCCCCAGATTGCCGGCGGAAGTGGTGGACCAGGGCATCAGTGTGCGCAAGCGCTCCACTGACATGATGGCAGCCATCAGTTTTTATTCTCCGAACAAGACCCGGGACTTATTGTTCTTGAGCAATTATATCAGCTCCCAGATCAAGGACACCCTGATCCGTATCAACGGGGTCAGCGATGCCATGATTTTCGGGGAAAAGAATACAGCCTGCGCATCTGGATGAATCCAAAACGGATGACGGCCCTGGGTCTAACCCCGGATGATATTGTGTCTGCGGTCCGCAACCAGAATGTCCAGGCCTCCCTGGGAACCGTGGGCATGGAACCCTTAGAACACAAACAGCTGGTCCAGTTTTCCCTGAGGTCCAAAGGCCGGCTGACCGATGTCCGGGAATTTGAAGAGATCATCATTCGCACCAATAACCAGGGAGGGCTGGTGCGGCTCCGGGATGTGGCCCGGGCAGAACTAGCCGCCCGGGCCTATGATACCGAGTCCATCCTTAACGGCAATCCGGCCAACACCCTGGCCGTGTACCGGGACTCAGGCGCCAATGCCCTGGAAACCATGGAAGCGGTTCGCAAAGAGCTTAAAAAATGGAACCCGGCATGCCCGATGATGTGGCCTATGAAATCATCCTGGACACCACCAAGTATGTGTCCGCTGCCATTGATGAAATCATTTTCACGCTGGCCCTGGTCACCTTGCTGGTCATCACCGTGATCTTTCTGTTTCTCCAGAACTGGCGGGCCACTCTGATTCCGTCCGTGGCCATCCCGGTGTCGCTCGTCGGTACGTTCGCCATTCTCATGGCCCTTGGATACAACGCCAACACCATTACCCTGTTCGCCCTGATCATGGCCATCGGACTGGTGGTGGACGATGCCATCGTGGTGGTGGAAAACGTCCACCGGGTCATGCATGAGGAAAATCTGTCTGCACCGGCGGCCACGAAAAAAGCCATGAGCCAGGTGACCGGTCCCGTCATTTCCACCACTCTGGTGTTGTTTTCCGTGTTCGTGCCGGTGGGGTTCATGCCGGGCATCACCGGTGAACTGTACCGCCAGTTCGCCGTTACCATGTGCAGTGCCGTGCTGCTGTCCGCCATCTGTGCCCTGACCCTGAGTCCGGCGTTATGCGCCACATTTCTGACCCGGCACCGGGTGGCAGGCAGAGGGCCGTATGCCTGGTTCAACCGCCTGGTGGATGCCAGCCGCAAAGGATATGTCAAGGGTTCCGGGTGGATGATCCGGTGGCTGATCGTTCCCGTACTGCTGCTTACCGCGGTGATCACCGGGATGGTCTTTTTGTTCATCCACACGCCCACCAGTTTTCTCCCCCGGGAAGACCAGGGTTATTTTTTCGTGAACGTCCAACTGCCCCAGTCCGCGTCCCTGTCCCGGACCGCCGCGGTAATGGATCGGATCAACAAAGAAATCCGGGAACTGGACGGTGTCGCCAGTATGATCGGTGTATCCGGATTCAGCCTGTTGAGCGGCAACGCCCCAATGTGGGGTTTTCCCTGCCCATTCTCAAACCCTGGGATGAGCGCCGTGAGCCCCACCAGCAGCTGGATGCCATTGTCAAACAGGCACAGGCAAAGCTGGCAGCCATCCCCGATGCCAATGCATTCGCGTTTGCACCGCCCCCCATCTCCGGGCTGGGCGCCAGCAGCGGTTTCACTTTTCAGTTACTGGCCAAAGAAGGCCAGGGCCCCCAGGAACTGTTCGGCATGGCCTGGGTCTGATGATGACCGCCAATCAGGATCCCGTGCTTGACGGAGTCTTCACCACCTATACGGCGGATACCCCCCAGATCTTTGTTGATGTGGACCGGACCCGGGCCCAGTATCTCGAAGTTCCGGTGTCTCGGCTTTTTTCCACGCTTCAGGCCCATCTGGGATCGTCCTATGTCAATGACTTCAATCTCGGGGCCGGACCTATCAGGTCAAGGTCCAGGCGGACGACCTTTCCGGGATACCATGGAAGACATCCAGCGCCTGTACGTACGCAGCGATGATCACAAAATGATCCCCCTCACCAGCCTGGTGGCCTTGCGCACGGTTCTGGGGCCACAGCTAATCAAGCGGTACAATCAGTTTGCCAGCGCGGATTTCAACGGCAACGCCGCGACGGGATTTTCATCCGGCCAGGCCATGGATGCCATGGAAAAGGTAGCGGCCGGCGTGCTGGCCCCGGGGTTTGATTATGAGTGGTCGGCCCTGTCGTTTCAGGAAAAAACACCGGAAACGAAGTGGTGTGGCTGTTCGCCCTGGCCTTGGTGTTTGCATACCTGTTTCTGGTGGCCCAGTATGAAAGCTGGAACCTGCCGCTGTCCATTGTCCTGACCATCCCGGTGGGCAGCCTGGGCGCCCTGGCCGGGCTATGGCTGCTGGGCATGCCGTTGTCCATCTATGCCCAGATCGGACTGGTGCTGCTGGTGGGTCTGGCTGCCAAAAACGCCATCCTCATTGTGGAGTTCGCCAGAAACCAGCGCCAGGAGGGGTTGTCCATCGCCGAGGCTGCCGTGACCGGCGGGGCCATCCGTTTCCGCCCCGTACTCATGACTTCTTTGACTTTTATCTTCGGCCTGGTGCCCATGCTCATTGCAACCGGGGCCGGGGCCGGCAGCCGGAAGGCCATCGGCACAGCGGTTTTTTCCGGCATGTGCGTGGCCACCTTTTTCGGGATTTTTCTGATTCCGGCCCTGTACTATATTTTCCAGACCATCAGCGAAAAGGGCCAGGCGAGGCGGGAGAGAAACAACGTCCGAAACGGTGGCTGAGATCCCGGCACCGGGGGCTGTCTGGAACCGGCCAGTCACGACGTCGGGTGATGCCCGGCGGCATCCGGAAGCGACAACGGCCGGGTGCCCAAAAGACCTGATGGTGTCTGACGTCAGCTTCTGCCTCCGCTCCAATGAAGCCGGGTCTTCAGCACCCTGTAATAGGAGTCGGGTTCAAATGAAATCAGCTGCACCGCATGGGGACTTTTGGACACAAAAATCCGGTCTTTGGGATCCATGTCAAACCCTTCCTGTCCGTCCAGGGTCAGCACAATGTCCTCCGGGCTGTCTTCCAGGCGGATCTCAACGGCGGTGGTGTCCGGAATGAGCAGTGGACGGTTGGTCAGGGTAAAGGGGCAGATCGGGGTCAGAATGATGGACGGCACCGCCGGATGCACCACCGGCCCGCCTGCGGCCAGGGAATAGGCTGTGGATCCCGTGGGTGTGGCCACGATCAGCCCGTCCGCCCGGAACGTGGTAAGGTACACATCGTCCAGATACACGGCACAGGATGCCAGCCGGGACAGGGCCGATTTATTGATCACCATGTCATTGAGCACATCCACGTCGGCCAGCACCTTGTTTTCACGCACGAGCCGGATGTTGAGCCGGGCCCGTTCATGAATCAGATACGCTCCCTGAAACACTTTCTCCAGTACTTCCTGCAGATGATCTTCCAGGGTAATGGCCAGAACCCCACTCCCCAAATTCACTCCCAGCAGCGGATACTGCGGGTCCCACCAGCCGGCCGCACTCAGAAACGTGCCGTCTCCCCCAACACCAGAATACAGATCAAATCTTCCGGCAGACAGGGAAGATCAGAGGTCAGGATCACGCATCTGTTCCCAAGCTGCCGAACCAAGTTGTTGGCGGTACGCCATGCATCTTCCTGGTGCTTGACAAAAATACCGATTCGGGTTTGTTTGATTTGGTTTGTCATAGATTCCTGCTCAATGGGCCTGTGCCCAATTTTCACCGGTTCCGAAATTGACTTTCAGCGGTACCTTCAACGGATGAACCTGTTCCATGACCTCCCGGGCCAGGGCCATCAGACCGGTGGTTTCCTCCACCGGCACATCAAAGATGATTTCGTCATGCACGGACAGGATCATTTTCGATCGCATACCGTTTTCCTTCAGGGTCTGTGCCATTCGGATCATGGCCAGCTTGATCAGGTCGGCGGCACTGCCCTGGATCGGGGTGTTGATGGCGGCCCGTTCGGCAAAATGGCGCTGGTTGGCATTGGACGCATTGAT
>LQAH01000303.1_pt1 | contig 12600 bp, 18 predicted proteins | sample 1535791 | NCBI WGS metagenome assembly LQAH01 (sample SAMN04331585, study PRJNA305678) | bioreactor metagenome | isolation source: bioreactor_4 inoculated with Wadden Sea sediment 2nd replicate of a... | place: Germany:Bremen
TACTTTGTCACTTTCAAAGTAGTAAGTACCTTCTGCTATATCATCAAAGTTATCTTCACTCCACTCAAGAACAGTTACATCATCTTTATCAACGCTCTCTCCAGATTGAAGCTTCCATCCATCAACAGCAAGACAACAACACTTGAAGTTATTGTTCCATCAACATAGTCGTCTCCAACTTCGATTTCAGAGTTGAATGTTCTTGAATCAACAAATGTCAACTCTACAATGTCACCATCTTCATCATAAACAAATTCTACAACTTGTCCTGATCTAAGAGCGTTACCATCATTAGCTGCTACAACTTCTGCTTCTGATGATACATTCATCATCATCATCAGCTGAATCAACTGCATTGATGCATCTAAGTCAGTTAATTTAACAGTTTCTGTTACTTTTGTTCCTTCTTCATTAACAAATACAAATTCTGCATATGTACGTCCAAAAGAAGTGTCATATTCTACATCTTCAAGTAAGATACCAGCTACTGTGTTTGTATCAGCTTCTCCAAGATCACCACTTACGAATACTAATTCGCCAGTTCTATCAAGGAATAACATTACATCTTCTTCTGCAGCTTCCATGTCTTCTGCAGCATCTTCATCAAATACTAAGAAGTCATCACCATCTAAGTAGTATGAAACACCAGCATCAACAACAGTTGCAGTGTATTCGTAGTCTTCATCATCAACTTCAATAGCGTCAGAATAAACGTTTTCGATTTCACCTTTTACAGAGTTATTATAAACTTCAGCGAATTCATCATCATCATTGAAGAATACAACATCATTTTCTTCGATATCAGTAGTTGCAATTAACATACCGTCTTTGAAAATTGTATATCCATCAAGGTCAAATTCTTCACCGTCAACAGCAATTACAACTTGATCATCATCTTTGTCTAATTTTCTGCAACAAAGATATCTTCAAAAGTATAAAGGTCAAACGAATACAACATCATTTTTGTCATTAAGAACAACTTTACCTAATGCATAAGTTTTGCCATCATAAGCTGCTTCTGCATCACCATCATTGTCAAAATATTCATCGAAGTTGCCACCATTAACAGCTACTTCAGCATCTTTGTGCATGTCATATTTTTTATCAGCTGTTACTAATTTAATGCTCGTCGCCATCAAATTCAACAGCATCAAGGAAGTAGTCACTAGTGATATCAGCAAAGATAACTTCATCATCTTCATTTACCCAAACATCAGCTTTCGTTTAAGTATAAGTGATAAAAGTCAAGACCTGTAGCTAATTCAAAAAGTTCCTTCATCAGTTTTGATTTCATTGTCGTCTACATCATAGTCTTCAACAACAACACTGTACTCATCGATGTTAAGGTTAACTGTTAATAAAGTATCTCCAGCTAATGGACCGTATTGTACAGAACCATCATACTCATAACCTCTAGCGCCCCACTTAGTAATTGTAAGTGTGTTTACTAACATCTTAGCAGCATTACCACGTGTTGCCATAGCGTTACTTGAAACGTTTACTTTATCAAGAACACCTTCAAGGTTTGCACGAGTGATGTAGTTTGCTGGCCAGTTTCCTTCTTTGTCTACTACTGGACCTAATCCAATTAGACGAGTAAGGATTGTAATCGCTTCAGCGTTTGATAAAGGATTACTTGGCTTGTAAGTTCCATCTGGATATCCTTTAAGAATACCTCTGTCTACAGCTACGTTGATGTAACCAGCTGCCCAGTGGAAAGCGTCTACATCTGTAAAGATTGTGTTAGCTTTTGATACTTCAGCAGCATCGTTAAGCCCTAATGCAAGAACTGCAATCTTAGCGAATTCTGCACGAGTGATTTGTCCTTCTGGACGGAAAGTTCCATCTGGGTAACCTTCCATAATACCTACGGCATTTAATTTTGTAACAGCTACTTCGTAATCTGTATCAACAACATCTTCATTTACAGCTGCAAATGCTGATGACATTGAACCAAATACTAAAACGAGTGTTAACAATAATGCCATAAAAACGTTTAGTGTTTTTCATGTTTGTGTTTCCTCCTTTTAAATAGTTGTCTGTGAATACAGACCAAATTATAGCACTCCCCTTTAAGACTCGTCAATATGTAACAACTAGATGTAATGAGATTGTAACACAACGCTCTCCCGCTGCTTCCATAATACTCTACTTAAAGTCTGTGCCTGTATTTCATTTTATCACAATGACGGTGAATTACAAGCAATTTTGCGATTTGTAACGTAGGTGTAATATTTCGTCATAATAGGCAGTGATGGCATCTGCTGATATCGGCTCACTGTAATAATAGCCTTGTATAATATCGCATCCCATGGCTTCTAATAGTTCCACCTGTTCAAGGGTCTCTACGCCTTCTGCTACTACTTCTTTATCTAATAGATGCACATAATCGATGATGCTTTGCACAAGGACATTGATCTCTTTTTGCTGGAGCCGGTCCATGAAGTACTTGTCAATCTTAATCACATCCACATCCACTTCTCCGATGGAAAAGTAGGTGTTATACCCTGTACCATAATCATCGATTGCTATCTTATAGCCTAGTTCACTATACTTTTGCAGATTCTCCTTTAATAGGCCATCGCTTTCAACTACAACCCGTTCTGTAATCTCAATCTCTATCTGTGAGGGCAATACGCCGGCTTCTTGAAATATCTGATCAAATGCTTCCCGAAAGAGCGGTCTAGAAGCTCCCTTGAGGTTAAATTAATCGATACCTTCACATCTATCCCCGCTTCTTGCCATGCACCTATCTGCCATGCACACTCTCTAGCCACCCATAGGAGATCTCATCAATAATCCCAATCTCTTCTGCTACGCCGATAAAGATATCCGGTCCTATAGGCATCTTATCCTTGCGGTCCCAGCGAATAAGGGCTTCTACTCCACACACCGATTGGGTATGCAGATTATACTTTGGCTGATACATAAGATAGAAGGCTTCACTTTTACCGCATGCGATAATGCATTCGTCACTTCGAAGGCTAATCGGTTCCTTCGATCGATGTACTTATTATAATAGAAGAAACCCGTTCGTTGTCCTTCTTCTTGGTCAGATGCTGCACGCACATGCGATATAATATCAAAGGCTTGCATGCCGTGATCTGGGTACCTTGCCAGACCGCCTTTGACAAGTAGTTGTAATCGGTATCCATTGACTTCGATTGGAATAGAAAAACTTTTATAAAACTCTACACTTTTTTTCTTGATATGTTCATCCGAATACCCTTCCATAGCCACTAAATACTCTGACCGCCCATGTGAATAACACGTATGTTCATCAAAGGCTTCCCTCATCTTATGACCTATACCTCGAATCAGTTGACTCATGGTTTGGTCATCTACATACTTGCTGATACTGCCTAAGTTCGTTATACGATAAGTAACAAGGCTGAATTTTTTGCCTTGTTCAATATATTGTTCCAAATCCTGTTTAATTTATTGGTATTATACAGACCTGTATAAATACTGCGTAAGTCCGTCTCGCGTATGCGTTGATTTAAGACATTCATTCGTGCGATGAGTAGTCCTGACACTAGACTTACAAGCAAAAAGAACGACAGACGAATTAACCAGATAGCTGGTGATTGCTGTAATCCCAAGTTCACGTTTAATGGCATATAAGGACCAAGGCTTAGCCCTGCAATAACTGCTATAGCGACACTTCCTTTGTATCCAAAAAATATGCAGCCAGCAATATAGGCAAATACATCAAGTGCGGCAATGCCGTACTCGTACCTCCTCCATATATATCGTTATATTAAATACAACAACTAGCGCTATGATGCTCAACCATTTTAACACAATCTTAGGTTGCATATCTTTACCCTCTCTTCCTCAATTCTTACCCTTATGGATAAGTATAGCATAAAATGATAAAGATATGCACTATCAATTGTAGTCAAATTGTAAATTTCTTTTACTTTTTACCGGAACCCAATACTCGCTTACATAGTCGGGGGAGCTTGGATTTCCTGGCATATAGACTTCAAGTTCTGCTGTCCCTGCATGTTCAAACTCAACGGATGGAAACCATTCCGAAAAGACACGTTGTACAACATTTTGCAAACTTTCAGGCAGTGCTCCTGTTGCCTCAAATACTGCATAAGTGCTTTTAGGAATAGTTTTTTGAACCCAGCCTTCTTGTACAAATCCTTGATCTTCAATCATGATGCCATAATTAAACATCCCCGCATCCATGTCCATATCCGCACATACACCTAATACGCCAAGCGGTCCCATATGCTCCATTAGCAATGCATATTCCCCGCTTTCCATAAGTTCATCCCAAAATTTAGGAATAACTTTAAAGTTTTCTCCGTGGTGTATGCTCACTTTTTTTATTGGTCCGACAACGGAAAAGCTTTCTTTTTCAACAATTTTTACTTTTCATTTCTTCAACTCCCTTTATCTGCAATTGAAAGGTTAACTTGGGCTGCATCTTAAGATATGGTTTTTCACGTCGCACAGACGATGGCGAATACCCAAATTGCCGTTTGAACGCTTTGGTAAATCCTTCTGCCGTCTGATAACCATACTTAAATGCAATGGTAATGATTTTGTCTTCGGTCGATAAGAGGTCTCCTGCGGCTAGGGACAAACGGCGATTGCGAATATATTCTCCAAGCGTCAAGCCTGTAACGACATGAAACAATCGTTGGAAGTGGAATCTGGAGCAACACGCAATTTTTGCAATCTCCTGGGTATCCATCTCGCCTGACATCTGCTCTTCCATATATACTAACGCTTTTTGAAACGCCTCTAATCCTGTCATCGCAACCTCCATCACCTAAGTTACTTATATAGTAACACTTTCAATCACAGTTTATCTGTCTTTTATTGCAACATGTGGACAGATATAGGTTCTTACTCTGTCTTAAATCGTTTAAGCATCTGTTCAAGCTTTCCTGCAAGTTCTCGTAGCTCTTCTGAGGAGGTATTAACTGAACGTACTGTCTCTGCCTGAACTTCCATAGATGCGGTTACTTCTTCTGATGCCGCCGCTGTCTCTTCAGATACTGCAGAGATATTTCGATAGAACCCACAACCTCTTCTTTTTCTCTGATATTTCTTGCACTTTATGGGTTGCTTTGTTCAATCATCCGTGTAATGTCTTCAATTACAGAAAAATCACTTGGAACGTTGTCTCTACTTCTTTAACGGATGCATTTTGCAGGTTACCGCTTTCCTTAACCACACCCATGATCTCTGTCGTTTCATTGGATTGGTCTTGGATCTCTTGAATATGCTGTTGAATCTCTTTGACCGCATTGGCTGATTCTTCTGCCACTTACGAATCTCCTCAGCTACAACGGCAAAACCTTTACCATGCTCTCCGGCTCTTGCCGCTTCAATAGATGCATTAAGCGCTAAGAGGTTGGTCTGGTCTGCAATCGAATAGATTGTCTCAACAATTGTTCCAATAGTATGGCTCTTACTGTCTAGACTACTAACTGCATCTTCAATACGAATAATCGCCGTATCGCTCTCACTTGAGCGTTCACGCACGTCTTAATGACCGTACTGGATTTTCATTTGCTCTTTGACATGATCGGCTTTTCCCATCATCTCTTGAATATATGTTAATAATTGATCTAACGCTGTATTAAGCTCATTGGCTTTGATGACACCACTCTCTGAGTCTTTGGCTTGATCGCTGGCTCCAAGGGCAATCTCTTGGACAGTTTTGACACTTCTTCAGCGGATATAAGCGCCGTCTCAGCATCCTTAGACAATCCGTCTGACGCCGTGCTTACGCTATATGACGCTTGCTTCGTCTCACTAACCAGTTGACTGACATTATCAAGCATTGCATTAAAGGCCGTTGCCATGTGTGCAATCTCATCTTTTCCTTTAATTTGTACACGCGTTGAAAAGTCCCCTTCCTTCACGGTATTCATTGCTTCTTGTAACCTTTTGACTGGCTTTGTGATTTTACTGGAGAAGACAGTACTAATCATGATTACAATGATAAACGTAATGAAGCCGATAACTAATATCTGGATTAATATCGGAAGCGCTTTATTGAAAAACTCTGCATTATCAATTCCAACAATAACCGTCCATCCGGTCTCTTTAATCTCTCTATAGACACCAAAGCGACTCGTTCCATTATAAGTATAGTTAACTGTACCACTGGAATTTTGAGTAATCGCCTCTTTAATCTCTGGAATTGGAACTTCTTTTCCAAGAACGCCTTCCTCTTTATGCGTCAGCACCTTGCCTTGTCGGTCAAGGATAAAGGGATAGCCTGACTCAAGAATCTGAATAGCATTCATCTGCTCACCTAGTGTTCCAACATTAATATCCGCTGCCAACACCCCGATAATGGAATCATCACGTCCATAAATAGGCAAAGCAACAGATATGGTAATCGAATCATCGACCGAGTTAACATAGGGATCTGTCCATATAAATCCTTCTGCTGCAACAGCCTCTTCATACCAGGGTCGCACCATCGGGTCAAAGTCTTCCCCAACTTCACTCTCTGGGTAGATATAGAACTCTTTGTTCTTATACCCGACATAGATATTGCTAACAGCATCAAACTCGTCAATATAATTGGAAAACTCTCGTGTAAGCATGCGTATATCTCGTTCATAGTAAGCCTTTTGCAAACTTTCGTTGATGCGCATCACACTTAGTGCGTGTCGATACATCTCAAGTTCTCTTGTAATATTGCCGGACATCTCTTCTACCAACGACTCAGAGACTTCCTTGATTTCTTCTGAAAAAATTCGCTGTGTTGTCAAAAACGACAATCCGCCAAGAGCAATCAGCGCAAATAAAATAGTTACAATAAATGTAAGACTCAACTTCATTCTTAATTTCATGGCATCCTCCTTGATTCTGTTTTCAGTTGACTTTGTTATATCGGCTGATTTGTTGAATCCCTTTAATTATATCTCAAAAAAGTGGTCAGGCAATGCCATGAATCTTGCTACTTATTTTGGTTTTTCTTTTTTGGGCTTCCCATTACCGGTTCTTCTTCCTTGATGGAAAAGCCACTTCTTGGTCTCACCGTCTACCGCACTTAAATCAATATAAATATACGTATATTGACCTTGTTCAATGACAGAGATAGCCTCACTCTTATTCTCAACGGTTAATTCACTAGCATTAAGGACAATCTCAACTTCATCTTGAAGTTTTTGTGTCGGGTCGGCATAGCTCACAATCCAGCGCGTCTCTTGGTCTTGTGTCATAACGATTCCCGGATGACTGATGGACTGAATCATCGTCTCTTCATCTAGGTGTGTATCTTCTTCCCAAAAAACATAGCCCGTCAACCCTGTTGTTGATTCCTTGACAATCTGAGCCGAAGAATCATTACGAAGAATCTTAACCTCTGGTTTTTTGTAGTATTTTTTTACTTGGGAGCTTTTGTTCATCGATGGAAGAAGAACATAACTGTACTGTTCCATCGTCGGGTCAATTCCATGGTCTTTCCAAAGGGTGACATAGTTACCAGTGACTGGCTTATCACCATCTACAAAACGCGCGGCACCATTGATGTCCTTCCAGTAGCCTTCCCGTTGTTCAAGAAGGATTTTGAGCGTCTCTTGTTCTGGAAAATAGTACCCTATACCATTGGATAGATATGCCCAATCGACTTCTTTTTCATGGATAATGCCATCGCGCTCTATCTTCTTACCATTAATAACTAATGTCTCCGTTGCTGCATCACTAATTTTTCGATTTTCCACAATCGTCTCTATGGTTCGCCCTTGGCTACTATGAATATCCGTCCCTAAGGCTACAATCTCATTGTCAAAAAGAACCATGCTTTTTTAGCCTTTAAATCCATGCCCACTTGATCGTTATCCTTGTTTAACTGCATTGCTGCAACACCGTAGGTATTCTCCAGCGTTACGCCTCCGACGAAGCTTTCCTTTGATTTTTTACGTTCTCCTGCTGCATCCGATAGCTCTTTGGTATCTACCGTTGTTCCCGGCAATCGATAAGGATTTATGGTTGGCCAATAGTCTTGGGTAAAGTGTCCCAAATCTTCATGATAAAGATATAGCATACCATCTCCCGTATGCCATCCATGCAAGTTCTCTTGATTCAGACTTTCATAGTTGGATATGCGATTAGAATACATACTGATTCCTGCTGCATACGAAGCATTGCGATGCACAATCCGGTCCATATCTGCAAAGACATAGTTGCCGACCAACGGTCCCCTAGATTGGACACTGGAATCATTAAGAATCCCTTGTGCCTGTAACAAAATGTTCAAGTCATTGGCACTATCTAAAAGTCTAGATAGTCATTGGATTCAATCCAATATTTGACCATACTCTTTATTTCACTTGCATACGGTTCCGGCGCAAAGCTAGAGTACTCAACCATTCGCTTATCATACCGATGCCATGCTTACGCTCGCCAATATCTTGACGTGCAACGGATCGTCCTGAAACCATGTCCATCATCATCCCTCTATAGATTAATGGTTGCACACCTTTTATAAGCATCTCATAGACATTGTTAACCGATTCAGACTCTTTTCCCATGGACTATCACTTAGAATATTAAAAATACGTCCGATACCTGAAAAGAGAATGCTTCCATAGGTTCCTGTATATGGCACATGATAATGCTGAACGAAGGAACCATCTTCATAAAAACCGTCACCTGAATCAACATATTCATAGACGACTTCCAAACTATGACTTGCATCCAGTATCTTAGCTTCATCTTTATCAAGAATCCCACTGCCAAGAACAACTAAGCACAAATCTGAGCGGTTAGCGCCTGTAGATAATACATGCCATTTTTTGAAAATATCTTGGGTCTGGAACATACCAATCAAGTGCATCCACATAAGCATCAATTAGCGCTGGCTCAACATCATCGTGGATAAGCACTAGAGTATCAATAATGTGTTGCGCAGAGCCTATTTCCCAGTCCCACCAGTTGCCATACCACACATCCGCCTTATAGTGATGTCTGTTCATCCACTCCAAACCATAGACGATGTCTTGTAAAAGCTCTACATTTCCTTGTAAGTCGCTTCCTGTAATCTGATATGCCTTAGCCATCTGATTGAGATAATTAAAGTTTTGTGTCACCGTCGATGAGGCTGAAAAATCGCTGCTTGATTCCCACAAGTAAGCGTCGCTTTCGGTATCCATGGACTTCCAAGCGTCATAGCCTGCCTGTTCAATATTTTCAATCAAAACACGTGTTGACGCGTCGTCAAGATTAGGCGCAACTCCCCCGACAATGGAATCAAACCATTTTCTTCTCAAAAGGTCATAATCATCGTCTGCCTGCATTGTAACTTCAAGTTCAAGGGTATCATAGATATGCTCTTGATCTAAGCTCTTCGCAATAACGGTTGTCGTTCCAACGGATATACCTTTGACAAAACCTTGGTCAATCGATGCAATGGATGCATCTGCAACGCTCCAAATCACACTCTTATCACTGGCATACTCTGGATACGCTGTTGCCAAGAGCTGGCGTCCTGTCCCTACATCTAGGACAAGGCGTTCACGGTCGATTACAACCTCATTTACCGGAATATATCCATCCACAATCGTCACTTCACATTTATCCGTTATCGTTTCATCATCTAAGGACTGTAGTGTAATCGTCGCCGTTCCTTCCCCTTGCCCTGTGATAGTGCCTTGGGCATCTACTGAGACGATATTTTCGTCAGAGGAGTACCACTTTACTTGCTGGTTGGTAGCATCCCCAGGATACACGCTATACTCTAACGATGCCGCGTTGCCTTTGCGAATGGTTATCTGGTCGCTTTCTATATCAACGCGTTCCACTAAAACCACATCGGCCAACACTTGAATCTGATCAACCAAAACTTCTCCGCTCGCTCCGTTACCACTGCCCCACTGTCCCAAGAACAGCACCACTTTAAGATGGGTTGCATCCGGGTGATTAACTACATACTGACCGGATAATGGGGTCCAATCCGAATATGCGCCATTGGTCAAACTATCTAGCGTCGCCCGTGTGCCCTCAATATAATTACCTTGACTATCGACAAGTTCCACACGTAAAAATATAGGTACTTGACTGCTATGGGCGGTTGTCAGGTTACCTTTAACCAACGTCTTTACTTGGTACTGTGCACCATTGACAATCGGTATCCTGTGTTCTGTCTCCGGTTCAATCCAGCTAACTGAAGAGTCCAAGCCCATCTCAATATTTCCTTGTGCATCAACATCGATTGTTGGCTCAGCGGCTCCATCTACTGCAAACTCCGGTCGATATTGATACCGCCATCCATCGGGTTTTGTACCCTTTGCCCAATAAGCTTCTTGGTCTCTTTAACGATTGCAAGTCACCATTATAGGCAATATCTTCTTGCTCTACCTCTGGGTCTTCCGGATTCTGGGTCTTCTGGTCTGTCAGGTCCCACTACTTCTTTAAGAAGTTGTATATAGTCTAAACCATATGTTCCATTTGCTTCTGAATTCGTCCACCATCCAAATACGACGTGGATACTGACATAATTATAGGCTTCATCATCAACTGTAAACGTATATTGATCAACACTCCAGTCTCTGGTGTTACTATACGCCCCAAGTTCAACCTGCTTGATAGGAGAAGCTGCCACATCCTCATAATAAGACGCTCGGATATATATCGCCGCTCGACTCGTATTGACATTCTCCAGATTTTGCTGCATATGTCGAATATTCACAACATATTCATCCCCTGTTCTACAGGGATTTTTCACTCATCAAATAGGCACTCGTATCTTCTAGCATAAACTCTATCGCCTTACCACCTTGATACTGCGCTCCTTGAATCACTTCCTTTAGCGGCAAGCTGCCTCCATTGGCGATAAGCTTCCACTGATCCAGCCCATTTTCAAATTTTGGGTTTGCCAACAAACCATCTTCAACACTTTCCTCGGGCTGTTCATGACGTGTGATGTCGATATGATCAATATAGAGATCACCACTGACTTTTGATGTTGTCCACCAACCAAAAACAACTTGCACCGAGATGTAGTTAACGTCAGGATTTGTAATCTCAAAACTTGCTGTCTGCGTCCTCCAATCCTTCGTTCCCGATACCGCCATTAATTCAAGGCGCTCTGGGGTTATCGGCGCCGATGAGGCCGTCTCAAATTGGTTGATTCTAAAAACACGCCATCTTTTGCCGGATCCATGTTCTCTATTAAAGTGTTCTTAAGAACAACATTCAAATCCAGCTGGTCTTTATAGTTCACTGGGATACGTACACTTTCAATATACCCTAGCGCTTGTGTCATTGATGCATGTAGTACGTTTCTTCCTTCTTGCTGGACAAAATCAAATTCCGGCAAGGGTCCGCCGCCACTTTCTTTTTGCGACCATGCGTCTAAGCTACTGTCAAAGTCCTCTTCGAAGCTTTTGGTTGATTCCACTCCATAGATTGAAACCTGCATAGTCGATATACACAATACTACAATTAAAAAACTTGCAATCCATTTTCTCATCTTCCTATTCATCCTCCTTTGTCATATAATATTATGATAAAGCACTTTCTATTGTGAATTCTATAGGCGAATTTTTGCTTTTATTGTCATTATTCGATATTTCTTCGTTTTTTTGCACAAAAAAAGACTGAGGTATTAAAAAACCCCAGTCTATATTGACGCATATATTATATTTCTCAATTTTTATTTTTCTTCACACAAGAAAAGTCCTACTTGTCACCAGTCCATATCGGACTCGTCCATCCAATATGTCGATTGTCCATAACAATTCGCCCATAATAGTAGGCATCTGCTTTTGGATCAATATCTAGCACCAGTTCAAACCATTCATCGGCATTGGGCACGCTATGCAAGAGTTGACCATCTCTGATAATCTCTATCTTGCTTACGACATGGGGGGCGATGCCTTTAAAGATAAGTCGCTCTTGTTCAAGTGATATCTCACCACACCATCTAGGATGGGTCGTCGCCAGGGTTCTTTGATGGGTTAATCCATCAAAGATATCTTCTCGCGTCTTATCCGCAGCAAATACCCCTGTCAATCCACCATAGCCGGGCTTACCGTCATGACCATCACTTCCTGCCGTAACACCCCACCGTTTACCCATATTCAAAAACTCACAAAACGTATTGTGCTTTACATTATTTCTCGCTTTTAGAACCATCGGATGCTCTTGATTTTCAAAGCGTCCCCATTGACTGGAAAAAATCTCACATAAGACTTCCTTTGGATTTGACTCCTTCCAATTGTCCAGGTTAAATCCTTCATACTTTTCTCTTGTTGGTCCTTACTTGGCCGACCTTCACAATATCTATGAAAGTGCGGAATCGTCAACATCTTTTGTCCTTATATTTTTCCCAAAGGTCTGTCACTTCTTCAATGTCCGCTCCAGGATATCCATAGGTTGACAAACTTTCTCCAAACACAGCAATCGTATCGCCCCGCTTCGAGTGCAATTCAATCCCTGGGAAAGTAACTAAAGCCTGGGTATTATACCTGTCCGCTTTTTGTCCGATTTGTTCCCATGTGCTTTGATCAATGTTGACACTTCTGTCTTCATTAAATCGAAAGGTCTGCTCTGATAGACATATAAAATCTAGATGACTGACTTTTTGACTATATAGATAACTATTGTCCGGTGTGG
>LQAH01000304.1_pt1 | contig 12563 bp, 18 predicted proteins | sample 1535791 | NCBI WGS metagenome assembly LQAH01 (sample SAMN04331585, study PRJNA305678) | bioreactor metagenome | isolation source: bioreactor_4 inoculated with Wadden Sea sediment 2nd replicate of a... | place: Germany:Bremen
ACTGTTCTCTGTGATAATGAATTTTATTTCTCGCTTGACTTCTCACCTGAATTCTACAGGACACAGGCAAAGCTGGGATTTATTGCAATTACAGAGTTTATATCGGGTATTTTATTTCTAACTCCCCAGCTGCAGAGTGAATATGCTGTTCTTGACTGGAATAATATGCATATATCAAGAAAAATAAATAAGATAATGAAATCCCGCATGAAAGATGAAAATATAAAACTGAATATAGACGATAATCCGGAAACAGTTTTACATCATCTTGAAAAAGTATGGAAAAATCAAAGCTGGCTCACAGTTGAATATAATGAGCTTATAAAAAAACTTTCATCAAAAGATGAGAAAAAAAAAGACAGAAATTTCCGTATCCACGGTATTACACTTACTGAAGGAATTGATAATAGAGTTGTCTGCGGGGAACTTGGTTATTCAATTGGCAGAACATATACAAGTCTTTCAGGTTTTTTCACCGAAGCGACAAAAGACATAATAATTTCGGCAAGCTGCAAATGGTGCTTCTTGCCGGCGTACTTGAAAGCTGCGGTTATGAGTTCTGGAATCTGGGGCACCCTTATATGGAGTATAAGCTTGATCTGGGAGCTGAAATTATTCCGCGGGGAGAATTCCTTCAGAGGTGGGATGCTGCTGTTAAGGAAGAGCTCCCTGCACCGCTTAATAAACTGCAGTAAAATGCCGGAATAAAATTACTGTTAAGAGCTATTGTAATTGAATAATGCAGATGGACTGTTGAGGATTATTAAAATTGAATAGAAAGAAAAACAGTTACGAATATCCGCAAATTAACTGGATTGAGCTTAAAGACATGGGAAAATCGGTCTTACCGGATATCCGGGGAAAAACATGGATATAGATCCCCGTGCACTTGATAAGGATCTTATATTTATAAGCAGATCAGCCTCTATTCTTCTTACACTGATGCAGATAGAGGAACTTGAACTTCTTAATATCGATAAAATCGGAAGAAAAGCTGAAAAACACGGCCTTGAATGGCTGCATGCACCGATTCAGGATTTCTCAGTTCCGGATGATGTATTTATGGAAAAATGGCCCCGATACAGTTCTCATATAAGAGATATTCTTAATACAGGAGAAAATATTGTTATCCACTGCTGGGGCGGATACGGTAGAACAGGAACTGCTGCTGCCATACTTTTAATTGATATGGGTTTAAGTCCTTCCGATGCTGTGAAGCTGGTAAGACAGACACGTAGAGGGACTATTGAGACGGATGAGCAGGAGGGGTTTTGTCTGGGTTATAGATATGCTGATCATTAATTTATACTACTTTATCTTATAATAGTTCTTAACATGCGGCTAAGATTCTGCAAAGACTTTCACTGATATAAAAACCGGTTAAACCCTTTTATACAGGGAATAACCGTTTTTAAATTCATATGTATTTAATAAAAATGTTACAAGCTTTCCTGCATATCCACCCAGACAGCTCCCCTGGCAGAACTCTCAATACACTTCTCTACAAACTTAACGCCTGCAAGCCCTTCTTCAATTCCGGGGTAGTCAAGGTCGTATTCTGTCAAAGTCTCCCCTGCAAGCTTCTTTTCAAGAGCTTCGATAAATTTCAGATAGATATTTGCAAAAGCTTCATAGTATCCTTCAGGATGCCCTGCAGGTATTCTGGAGATACGGGCAGCTTCCTTATACATTTCCTCTTTTCCCCTTGAAAGTACTGTTACAGAGCCGTTAAGAGGTGTATAGCGAAGATAATTAGGTTCCTCCTGAACCCACATGAGTGATCCCTTTGATCCGTATATTCTCACCTTAAGTCCGTTATCATGACCAACAGCAATGTATGAAGTCCAGTATAGACCCTTTGCTCCTCCTTCATACTTAATCATCATGGAAGCATTATCATCAAGGGCTCTGCCCTCAACACATATATCAAGGCTTGCAAGAAGCGACTTGATCTTCAGACCTGTCATTTCAGAGACAAGATGCTCAACATGGCTCCCGAGGTCTCCTGCGCAGTTTGACCCTCCGCTCTGGGTCGGATCAACTCTCCAGGATGCCTGCTTGTCTCCCCTGTTCTCTACATCTTCTGTTAACCATCCTTCAGGGAATTCAGCGCTCACATATCTTATTTCCCCGATATCCCCGTTTTTAATCATTTCCCTTGCCTGAATAATCATCGGATATCCTGAATATGTGTATGTAACACAGAATAAAAGACCTTTTGAATCTGCAATTTTTTTAAGTTCTTCTGCTTCATCTGATTTTATTGTTACAGGCTTGTCACAGACTACATTTATTCCGTTTTCAAGAAATACTTTTGCTGCATTGAAGTGGTGGTTGTTAGGAGTTACAATAGATACAAAATCAATACCGTCATCTCTTTTACCTTCAGCCTCCGCCATTTCTGTGTATGATTTATACAGTCTCTCTTCTTTTATACCAAGCTTTTTTTCCTGCCCGGAGAGTTTTCTCATAATCACGTGAAAAACTTCCTGCAGCTATCTGTGCTCTGCTTTCAAGCGATATTGCCTTTCTGTGTACATCACCTATAAATGCGCCTTCTCCGCCGCCTACCATTCCGTATCTGATCATCGGTATCCCCCTTTTATCTTCTGCTATTTATCAATATTATAACTCTCAAATTAAAAAATCAAAACTCCTGATAATATCAGTGTTTATAAAACAACACAAAACTGTTGTTTTTTTTAGTTCCAGTTCTTTATTTATTCACTCTTTAAATTATTATTAATCCATACCGCCTATAACATGCTGATTAAGATCTATTAAAGATCCTGTAATCATCTCACCCTTATCGCTTAGCAGAAAGGAAGCCATATTTGCAACATCTTCAGCCTCAGAAGTCTTTTAAACGGCTGTTCTTTTTCTGTTTCTTCAAGCCAGTTCTCACCCTTTCCCATTTTTACCTGAGTAATATGTTCATGCGGAGTATACATCCATCCAATCAGAAGTCCGTTTACCCGTATTCTGTCATATTTAAGTGAATGAGCTGCATTTTTAGTTAATGTTGCAAGCGCGCCTTTTGCAGATGCATATGCGGTAAGAAATGAATATCCGCCGTGAGCCTGATCACTTACAATATTTACAATACTTCCATATACACCTCGTTCCTTCATAAATTTAACAGCTTCCTGTATAAGGATGAAAGGCGCCCTGACATTTATGCTGAATATATTATCCCAGGATTCAACTGTTGTATCTTCAATTGTTCCCCTGTCTGTAATGCCTGCAGCATTTACAAGACCGTCAATACTCCCGAACTTTTCAATACAGCATTTTACTACATTTCTGCAGTCCTCCTCCTTGGCAAGGTCTGCTTTTACAAATTCACATTACACCATTTATTTAATATTTCATTTTTAACTGTTTCACCATTTTTTTCATTTCTGCCGCAGATTACAATTCCGGCTGCCCGTTATCAGCTAATTCATGAGCAATTCCCCTTCCCAGCCCCTGAGTACCGCCTGTAACTGTAAAATATTTTCCGCTGTGCAATTTTTCCTTCATTATGTCTCTCCTGCATACAATAAGTACTTCTTGTTTATAAACTATAATTACTAACACCATTATAATATCATATAATTGCTTTTATTAAAGATTTATTTTAGAAACATTCGATTTTTATAAAGAGTTTTAATTATTCAGAATAATCATTCAGCTGAAATCAGATTATAAAAACGGATTTTTATAATTAACATGCAGCTGAAAAATATATTTGGTTGACTTTGATCTTAATATATGTTCTTTAGTGCTAACGATTTAACTTGATTTCATTTTTAGTTTATATAAACAATAGGAGTTTTATGAAAAAATTATTAATACTTACAGTTTTAATGATTATCACAATTTCTTTATTCTCATCATGTACACAGGAAAAAAAACCTGTACACCTTGTATTTGCTGACCTTTCATGGGAAAGTCCGCAGATTCACAACAGAATTGCAGCATTTATAATCCAGAATGCAGTCGGCGATTACACAGTGGAATATATGGCAGGTGATACTATTCCAAGTTATTACGGTTTGGAAATGGGGGATATTGATATATATATGCAGTCCTGGCATCAAAATACTAAAGAAGCTTATGATAAAGGGATAAAAAGCGGCGGAATTATTGATATCGGTGAAAATATGGATGATGCACCTCAAGGTTGGTGGGTTCCAAGATATATGGTTGAAGGAGAAAATGCTGCAGCCCCTGATTTAAAGCATGTTAAAGATCTTCCGAAATATGCACATCTTTTTGAAGATAAAGAAGATCCTGAAAAAGGTCTTATTTATTTAGGAGCTGCAGGTTGGGGAGCTACAAAAGTTTCAGAAGGATATTTTGAAGAATATGATCTTGATAAGTATTTTAACAGAGCAATTCCGGGATCAGGTACTGCAGTTGTTGCATCTATGGTTGGTGCATATGACAGAAAACAGCCGTGGGTTGGATATTACTGGGCACCTTCTCCTGTAATGGCAAAGGTTGATATGGTTCTTCTAAAGGGAAGTGAATTTCCAAAAGTAGATATTAACAAAATGGTTAACAAAGGAATGCTTGAAAAAGCTCCTGAAGTTGTTGAGTTTTTGAAAATGTTCAAAACTAATGTAGCTGTAAATACCGAGATACTGGGAAATGTAGCAGACGGTCAATCTGTTGATGAAGCTGCTATGACATTTCTTAAAACAAGAGCTGATGTATGGACAGAATGGCTTACTGAAGAACAGGCAAAAAAGTAAAAGATGCCTCTAAAACTGTAGGAGATTTATTTTATTTTAAACTTTAAAGATTTGCTGCTCTGCGGCAAATCTTTTTTTCATACATTTCTCTGAAAATCTATTTTAAGCACAAATATAATAATTTATTGAAATAAAGCTGTTTCAGAGTATAATATCTTATTAAAAGTCACGAGGTAATATATGAATAAATGTGTCTATTTAAAGTTCTCTGCTGTGCTTCTTGCAGCTGCACTTCTTTTTCTCATGCACTACACTTAAAAATATTTTTAATGAGCCTGAGGTTAATTTTGATAAAGCGGAAATATCAGCAATAAGTTTTCAGGATATAACTCTTGATTTTTCCTTTATCGTGGATAACCCGAATTCAATCGGAATAGAAATGGCCGGATATGCCTATGATCTTCAGATAGAAGGCAACTCACTTATGAAAGGCAATACAACAGAACCATTAAGAATCGAAGCAAATGATAAAAGCACTATAAAACTTCCTCTTACCCTTAGCTACAGGGATCTTTATGAAATGTACGGTGATGTAAAAGGAAAGGATAATATTGCTTATAAAATTACAAATGTCTTTACATTTGACCTTCCTGTTTTCGGAAAAGCATCTTTTCCTGTAGAACATGAAGGAACCTTCCCTGCTGTAAAACTTCCTGAAATTGCTATAGACAGCCTCAACTTAAAAAGCCTTAATCCTTTTAAAAGTACAATGGATCTTGTCTTAAGAGTTAGAAACAGAAATACATTCTCACTTTCTCTTGATTCACTTGATTATGATTTCAAGGTAAATACAGTTTCATGGGGAAAGGGAATGTCAAGGACTTCTACTGATTTCAAGGAAAACGGAGAAAACAGGATTACACTCCCAATCGAAATCAAACCTGCAGATGTAGGATTTGAACTTATAAAAGCAGCAATCAGCGGCAAAAAGCTTAATATGGATTTTGACGGTAAGGCAGTTTTCAGAACAGGTTATCCCGGCTTTGATAAGGCTGTTCTTGATTTTAATACTTCCGACAGAAAGGATATAAGTAATTAATGAGGAATTTTTCTGTACCGGACAGGGATTTTATAAAAGAACAGATAAAAAAATCACAGGCAAGAAGTGCAAAACTTAATTTCACAGAAGACGGAAAGAAATATCAGAAAAACTAAGTCCTGATGAGCTTGAAAAGAAAAGGAAAAAATGCAGTCAATACCTTGATATAGCAAGAAATCAGGTTCGCTCTCTTTACAGGTTTGTCGAAGGTGCAGGATTTGCAGTAACACTCACAGATAACGAAGGTTATGTTCTTGAAACACTTGGAGATGATCCCCTTTTGGATTTAATGAAGGAAAACAATTGTTCTCCGGGTTACAGATGGACTGAAGCAGATGTGGGAACATCTGCTATAAGTCTGACAATTGAATTAATGCAGCCTCTACAGATAGCTGAAGATGAGCATTATATGGAGTCAAGTATTAAGTATACATGCTCAGCATGTCCAGTTTTTGGTCATGAAGGCTGTCTTGTCGGAATACTTGCTCTTACAGGGCTTTCTGATAAAGTCGGAATACATACTCTTGGCATGGTTATCACCTCTGCAGCTGCAATGGAAAATCAGCTTTATCTAACTCATGCTTTACAGGAAATCGAAATACAGAATAACTACTTAACAGAAACCATTGGGTCACTTGATAACGCAATTATTCTTATTGATAATTCCGGTCTTATAAGAACTATGAACAATTCCGTAAAAAAACTTCTCCATATTTCTCAAAATGAAGATATTTCAACAATTTTATTCAATTTTTTCCGGAAGAAATTACAGACATGCTTTTTTAATGAGCGGCATATTAATTTTAAGGAAATATTTATCAATAAAAACGGAACAGATATTCAGCTTGTACTTAATGCAAATCCTGTAGCAAATAAATCTGGTGAATGAATACGGATATATTCTTAAACATAAGCGAAAATTAAAAGAAATTAAAAAAAATAAATAAAATACTTTTACAGGTACAAATGCAGATTATACATTCTCTGAATATAACAGGAGAAAAGCAAAATAATAAACAGAATCAAAAAATCTTGCAGTTGCTGCGGCAATGAATGATTCTGCAGTTCTTCTTCTCGGAGAAACCGGTACCGGTAAAGAGGTTTTTGCTCAGGCAATTCACAACAGGAGCAGCAGAAGAAATATGCCTTTTGTTGCTATAAACTGCGGAGCAATTCCAAGAGATCTTCTTGAAAGTGAGCTTTTCGGTTATTCAGATGGTGCTTTTACAGGAGCTAAAAAAGGGGGCCGTCCGGGTAAATTTGAAATTGCATCCGGCGGAACTGTTTTTCTTGATGAAATAGGCGATATGCCGCTTGATATGCAGGTAAAGCTCTTAAGAGTACTTCAGACAGGTAGTATATGCAGAATAGGAGAACATAAGGATATTGATGTAAAGGTAAGAATTATAGCAGCAACAAATGCAGATCTTCAAAAAGAAGTGAAAAGAAAAACATTTCAGAGAAGACCTGTTTTACAGACTCAATGTTTTTCCGATCAGGATACCTCCTCTTAGAGAACGAAACAGAGATATAATCCTTATAGCAAGAGAAATACTTACAAGAAGAAGCCTTGTTCTTAAAAACTGCAAATCATCTTTTTCAGACGGAGCTGAAAATCTTTTACTGGAATATAACTGGCCCGGTAATGTCCGGGAACTTGAAAATGTTATAGAAAGAGTTCTTAATATTACAAGTGATACAATTATTGATTATACTACACTATCGCAGCTTATATCATCTGGACAGGATATTGTAAATTTTGAACAAAGCTTAAATTCTCCTTCAGAAAATCTTCTCAGCGAAGTTGAAAAACGGACTATAAAGGAAGTTCTTACAGCAAATAATTCGAATATTTCAAAAACTGCTGAAATACTGGGTATTACACGGGCAACACTTTATAAAAAAATTAAAAAAGCACAGTATTGATGTATAATAAATATACACTATATAATTATAAATAATAATTTTAGATCAAATATAATACATAAAATCTATATAATTTTTATATATATCAATTCCATAAAAAAGTGTTTATTTTTAATACACTGTAAATTTATTAAACACTTTCAAACTAATTCTTTATAATACAAAGACTTATTAATAATATTTATGTTTTGTGCTTATTTATTTATACACTTCATATTTTTTTCACATTTATAACTCATACAAAAATAATTTACATGCAACACAAAGACTTATTTAATTTATATAATTTTCTGGCACGATTCCTGCAGTAAATAAATGAAGCTTCAATATTTTTTATGGAGGAATAAATGAAACCGGAAAACAATTTCAAGCCGGTATGGTGTATCATAGGTGGAGGTAACGGTGGACAGGCAGTCTCCGGTCATCTTTCACTTATGGGTTTTGAGGTAAGGCTTTATGATATATTTCCCGAAACGGTTGATATTATACAGAAACAGGGCGGAATACATGTTGAAGGGAGTGTGAACGGATTTGCTGAAATCAGTTTTGCCACTACTGATTTAAGTAAAGCTGTTAAAGGCGCTGATGTTGTTATGATAGTTGCTCCGGCAATTGCTCATAAAAAATAGCTTCAGACTGTGCTCCTCTTCTTGAAGACGGACAGATTGTTGTAATTCATCCAGGTGCAACATGCGGTTCAATGGAATTTGTCCACGTTCTTAATGAAACAACTGTAAAGCAGATGTAGCTGTCTCTGAACAAACTCTCTTCTTTATGCATGCAGACTTATTAAACCGGGACATGTAAATATATTCGGAATCAAAAATAAACTTCTTGCAGCTGCTCTTCCCTCTTCTAAAAATGAACAGGTATTAAAGCTTCTGAACATGGCTTTTCCGCAGATAGTTTCTGCTGAAAATGTTCTGCAAACAAGTCTTGATAACTTAAATGCAGTAATGCATCCGACTCCGACTATTTTGAATACATCAATGATTGAGTCAAAATTTGACTGGCTTTATTACTACGACGGTATTACACCTACTATAGGTAAATTTGTTGAAGCTCTTGATCAGGAAAGACTGGAAATAGGAAAAGCATACGGTCTTGACCTTGTTCCGATTCTTGAATGGTATAAGCTAATGTACGATGCAGAAGCTGATACTCTTTCAGAAGCAGTTAAGAAAAACAAAGCTTATGCAGGTGTCAAAGGTCAGAAAAATGTTCATACAAGATATCTTGAAGAGGATATACCAATGGGTCTTGTACCTCTTGTTTCCCTTGGAAAGCTTGTAGGTAAACCTGCAAAACGTGCTGAAACTGTAATAAAGATGGGAGAATATCTTCTTAATAAAAATTTCATGGATACCGGCAGAAATTTATCAAATCTGGGTCTTACAGACTATTCAGTAGATGATATCAAGAGATTTTTAAAAACAGGTTCACGATAAAGGAGGATTTAAAATGCGGATAAACTTCTCTGAAATGAAGTTTTATAAAATTATGGGAAAGGTACAGTCAGTTATTATAAGCATATTGGCAGTTATTATTCCTTTACTCATAACAGCACAGGTAATACTGCGCTATGTTCTTAAAAATGCCTCTATTTGGCATTGAAGAGCTAATGCTTTTCCCCATAATCTGGCTTTATATGCTTGGAGGCGCCAATGCTTCAATGGAGAGAAATCACATTTCATGCGGTATTCTTACGCTTTATATAAAAAAAAGAAAAAAGTATTGCAGTTTTTAATTTTTTAAAAGCTTTAATATCTGTTGTAATAAGTATCTGGCTTACATACTGGGCATTCTGGTATTTCAGCTATTCACTTAAAATGTGGAAATTAAGCGATCTGCTTTATCTTCCTATGTTTTTGCAGAAAGTTCAATATTTATCGGCCTTGTCTTAATGGTTTTTTATGCTCTTATAGAGCTTTACGACATGATATTCGACTATCTGGATACTTTAAAAAAAGGCGGAGGTGTAAAATGCTTACAATAGTTCTTCTTGATGTAATTCTTCTAATTATACTTCTTATGATGAGTATTCCCCTTCCATACTGTTTCGGCGGAGCACTTGCATTTATGGCAATTGCAGGCGGAGCAGCAATGAAAAGTATGATGCTCTGGGGTTTTAATCAAATGATAAGCCCTATTCTGATCGCAAGTCCTCTTTTTATCCTTGCCGGTACAATCATGGGTTCAAGCGGTATCGCAAAAAGACTTCTGGATTTTTCAGATATTTTTGTAGGAAAAATTAAGGGCGGTATCGGTGTAGTTGCAGTTTTACATGTGCCATAATCGGCGCTATATCAGGCAGCGGATTTACCGGTGTTGCAGCAACAGGTCCTATTCTTATCCCAAGAATGGTTGAACAGGGATATCCAAGAGGATATTCAACTGCACTTGTAACTGTATCATCAGTACTGGGCTTCTTATTCCCCAAGTATTATTATGATTATTTACGGATGGGTCACAGATACTTCCATTATTGCAGCATTTCTTTCAACTGTAGGCCCGGGTATTATGGTAGTAATTCTGTTTTCTATTATCAACCTTATATGGGTCAGAAAATTCAAAGATGTAGAAATTCCTGATACATCAGAAGCTCTGCCGATAGTATTCAGAAAAAATTTAAGAACTACCGCCGCCGCTATACCTGCTCTTTCTCTTCCGGTAATTATTCTAGGAGGTATTTACGGAGGTATATTCACACCTACCGAAGCAGCCGCAGTTGCTGCAGTAGTGGCTGTACTTGTGGGTTTTTTTCATCTACAAGGAAATGAATGTTAAGAGTTTTACAAAAATTGTAAATGAGTCTGCAACATCAATCGGCGCAATCATGACAATGATTATTTTCACTCTTATGCTCAGCCAGACCTATGTACTTCTAAAAGTGCCTCAGGCTCTTATTAACATTCTTTTCAGCCTTACAACTAATAAAATAGTACTTTTAATAATAATTAACATTTTTCTGTTTCTTGTTGGAATGATAGTAAATGATGTTACAGGAATGATTCTTGTTGCGCCTCTTCTTCTTCCACTAGTAACAAAACTTGGTATAAGTCCTGTACATTTTGCAGCGATTATGGGTGTAAATCTTGCAATGGGCGGTGTAACACCTCCATACGCAAGTATTCTTTATCTTGGAATGAGGCTTGGAAAAGCTGAGTTCAGTGAAATATTAAAACCTACACTTATATTTCTTATTTTCGGATATGTACCGGTAGTTTTTTTTAACAACTTTCTGGGCACCGCTGTCCATGTTTCTGCCTAAACTTTTAGGTCTTGCATAATCAAATATTTTTAAGGAGATAAAAAATGAAAAAAAGAAAATTTAATTATCACAGCAGCTTTACTGTTATCAGTTTTGATGATGTTCTGTATTACAGGATGCGCTAAAAAAAGACGGTGACTCTGTAAAAGAAAGATCTTTCAAAATCGGCCATGTACGTCCTGAAGGGACTTCTACTGATATTGATGTCAAAAAACTGGCAGCAGAAATTGCAGCAAACACAGAAAACAAAATAAAACTTGATATTTATGCAGCTAGTCAGCTGGGAAATTATTCTGTAGTTCAGGAAAGAATAGGAGTTGGAGATATTGAAATGCAGCTTGCTCCCGCAGCTACAAATGTAACAAAAGGAATGGGAATTGTAAGTGCTCCATACATTGTATCAAGCTGGAAAGAAGTTCCTGAAGTTTTTGCAAGAGATGGCGAACTCATGGCTTATATGAATAAAATGTTTGATAAGGAAAATATCAAAATACTTGCATTATATCCTAAATATTTCGGCGGAGTTGCTCTTTCTACTGAACCCCCTGCACCTGAAGATCCTTACACAAACCAGGGAATCAAAATAAGAGTGCCCGGTATTAAATCATTTGAAAAAACAGCACAGACTCTGGGATTCATAGCAACTCCTATAGCATACTCAGAAGCTTTTACAGCTATGCAGACCGGTATTGTAGACGGTGTAATTGGTTCAGGCGCTGAAGGTTACTATGCAAGTTTCAGAGACCTTACAAAATATTACCTTCCTAATAACGATCACTTTGAAATGTGGTTTCTTATGATGGGTAATGAGACATGGAACAGTCTTTCTGAAAAAGAACAGGGTATTATCCAGGCAGCAGCTGATAAGTTTGAAAAAGACAGATTTGCTGTAGCTGAACAGGAAGAAAAAGATTTTGTCAAGAAACTTGAAGAAAACGGTGCAAAAGTTTACAACTTCACACAGGAAGAACTTGCCGGATTTGCTGAAAAAGCAAAAAAAGAAGTATGGCCTGCAATTAAAGGAGACTTCGGAGAAGCAGGTGATAAATTTCTTAATTAGTTAAGATTTATTCTTAAAATATTTTCTACATTACTTCCTGGCAGCTGCGGACCTCCAAAACAAGCAGCTGCCTTTTTAAAACTCATAGTTTTCTATAAAAAAAGCAGGGTACTTTTTATGATCCCCTGCTTTTAATTAATTTTATTCAAAACAATATCATCCTGATATTATAACTTAAATATATTTAAGAAATACTATGATTAAGACATAAAAATGCTAAATATCAATTCTTTTTTCATCTTTGTCAAAAAGCAGAAAATCCTCTTTAAAAAAATCCAGAGTGCATTTATCCCCTGCTTCGAAATCAGGATCTCTGCTTATACTTGAATAAAAAAAGGTGTTATCGGCTTCTGTCTGCAGAATCCATTCAGGACCTGTAGGAAGCATAGCAGCAACTGCAGCATCATTTCCAGCTTCCGTCAACTGATTCATTAACCATTGTTTTTTCAGGACGGAGACCTATATAAAAGGTTTCATCTGCTGCTTTTTCCAAACCTGATTCTTTAAGATATTTTAACAGCAGAATCA
>LQAH01000305.1_pt1 | contig 12546 bp, 17 predicted proteins | sample 1535791 | NCBI WGS metagenome assembly LQAH01 (sample SAMN04331585, study PRJNA305678) | bioreactor metagenome | isolation source: bioreactor_4 inoculated with Wadden Sea sediment 2nd replicate of a... | place: Germany:Bremen
CTCAGACGCGTCATGGTCCCGCATCCGCAGGTTGTCCGGATTGACGTTCAGCCCCTTGTACCAGTTCATGGCAAAGTTTTTCCAGAATTCGTGCCATTCCAGGTCCGTGCCGGGTTTGCAGAAAAATTCGATCTCCATCTGCTCGAATTCCCGGGTTCTGAACACAAAGTTGCCCGGGGTAATCTCGTTTCTGAAGGCTTTACCGATCTGGGCGATGCCAAAGGGCACTTTTTTGCGGGAGGTGGTCAGCACGTTCTTGAAGTTCACGAAAATGCCCTGGGCCGTTTCCGGGCGCAGGTAAATATCCTTGCCTTCACCTTCCACCACGCCTTGCTTGGTCTTGAACATCAGGTTGAAGGCTTTGGGCAGGGTCCAGTCCAGGGCCCCGCAGTAGGGGCAGTTGATGGTTTTCTCCGTGATGAAATCCAGCATGTCCTGGGGCGGGGTTTTTTCTCCGGCCCAGTTGGCAGGTGCCAGGTCGGACTGGTTGTCGAACTGCCATTTTTCCACCAGTTTGTCCGCCCGTTCCCGGGATTTGCACTTCTTGCAGTCCATCAGAGGATCGGAAAAGCTGCCCACATGGCCGGATGCCACCCAGGTCTGGGGGTTCATGAGAATGGCGGCGTCCAGGCCCACCATGTCGGTGCGCTCGATCACAAATTTCTTCCACCAGGCCTGCTTCAGGTTGTTGAGCAGTTCCACGCCCAGGGGACCGAAATCCCATGCATTGGCCAGCCCCCGTAGACCTCTGAACCCGGATAGACAAATCCTCTGCGTTTGGACAGGGAAACCACCTTGTCCATCAATGTATCTTCTTTCTTGTTTTTTCCCATGCTTATCTCCAGCCTCCGGTTGGAACCGCCGCGATTGCTGCCGAACGGTTCATCAATGGTCAATTCGATTTGATTAAGTTGATTTATGTAATACACTTTCACGATAATTGAAAGGGGTAGGAAAATTTTTTACCGTTTTCTTTGCCCCACTGCGTAGTAACAAATGGTTGTTTGCAATTTATAATTTCCATAAATATTTAATTTTATAAATTAAAATAGATAAAAATTAAAAATTTTAATGCAATTATCAATCTTTTGATTTAATCGTTTGACTTATTCATTTGAATGAATATAATATGGGAATCTGATCAAAACAAATGATAAACGCAGGAGATTAAGTGCCAAAAAGTGTGAAAAAAAACAAAGCTGGGGCGCAGGAACGGCTGCTGGAGGCTGCGCTGGATATTTTTGGGAGAGACGGCTACGAAGCCGCGACCACCCGGCGATTGCCAAGAAAGCCGGGGTGAATATTGCCGCCATCCCTTACTATTATAACGGCAAGGAAGGCCTTTATCGAGCGTGATAGCCCACATCTTGGCCTTGATCAAACAGCAGATCGATGAGCCAATTCGGAAAATAAACGCATCAAACTTTGAGAAAGACGGTAAAAGCAAGGCTCAGGAAGAGTTTGAGACGATGCTGGCCGCCATGATTAACTTCATGATCGGTTCAGTGCAGGGGGTGCGGGTGGCCAGGATAATCCTGCGTGAACAGATGTATCCCTCGGCAGCGTATGAGCAGATCTTCAGTGGCTTTATGGCCCCGGTGATCGATACCCTGGCCTTTCTCATCATGATCTTAACGGAAAATACTTGTGAGCGAACCGCCAAGATGCGAGCCTTGGCTATCCTGGGCCAGGTTATAGCCTTTCGGGTGGCCCGGGAAAGCATCGTCAGATCCATTGATTTGAAAGGCTATGATGCTGACGAGCTGGAGGAGATAAGATCGATCATTCTCGAGCATACCCGTAACATACTCAACCCACTGATGTGATATGGACTATTTAAAAATAAAGCGAATAGATGGCGAACTGTGCCGATGGGAAGCGGGAATGATCGGTTTGGCGGCTCTGTTGGTCCTGATGTACTTCACTGCAGGTTGTACTGTGGGGCCTGACTTTGTCAATCCGGATCATTCTGCCTTGATCCGTGAAAAATGGGTAATGGTGCCGGATGATGGAGAAATTTTCACGGATACCCGCCCGCCCGATAGTGTGTGGTGGCAGCAGTTTAACGATGATGAGTTGACCGGCCTGATTGATCGGCTGAGGGCTGTGAACCCTGTTTTGTCTCAGGCCAGGGAGCGGATCGTGGAGGCAATGGCCCGCCAGGGAGTGGTGGCAGCAGATCGGAGGCTTCAGCTGGCTGCAGATCTGGGCTACAACCGTGCCGAAACCGGCAGCGAGGCGGTTTCCATGCAGAGATTGCCGCCGGGCAGAACGCTTGATGTTTATTCAACCGGATTGACTGCTGGCTGGGAAATAGATCTCTGGGGCAGGGTGGCACGCCTGCTGGAAGCGGGTGAGCAGGATATCGGAGCCAGTTATGCTGATTATCAGGGAATGGCGGTTTCGCTGGCCGCAGAGCTGAGTCTGAATTATGTTGAAATGAGGTCCCTGGAGGCCAGGATTGCAACGACTCAAAAAAATATAGAATTGCAACGCAAAACCCTGAAGCTGGCCAGAAGCAGTTTTGCGGCAGGGAACGGCACAGAGCTGGCGGTGGTGCGCACAGAGCGCCAGCTCAGCAGTATGCGGTCACACCTGCCGGAGCATGAAAGAAACTTGACGGCGGCTAAAACCGTATCAATGCTCTGCTCGGCTTGCCGCCGGGCGAGATCGTCTTTGCTCCGGGCTCACTTCCGAAAATCCCTGAGATGCTCGGGGTTGGGCTGCCTGCGGATCTGGTCACCAGAAGGCCTGACGTCCGGTTTGCTCTGCATCGGTACCATGCGGCAGTCGCCCGCATCGGTGCTGCTGAAGCGCAGAGGTATCCCGCTCTTTCGATTGCAGGCACGTTGACACTGTCAAGTGATACGCCGGCAGGTTTTTTGATGCCGACTCCTTTATCTATACTCTGGGGCCGGGCCTGCGTTTTCCTTTGTTGACCGGGAACCGCCTGGAGAGCGATGTGGCGGTGCGCAAGTCCCAGGCGGAACAGGCTCGTTTGGGTCTGGAACAGCAGATTGTGACGGCCCTGGCTGAGGTGGAGACTGCTGCCATCGGAGTGGTCAGAACCCAGGAGCGGCTGGTGGAGCTGGACAATACGAAAAAATCAGCGGATAGAAGCGTGGAGCTGGCCACTGATCTTTACCGGTCAGGTTGGGAGATTTGTTTGAAGTACTGGACAATCAACAGCAGCTGGTGGCCATTGAAGAAGAGCAGCTGGTCGTCAGACAGCAGGCGCTGATCCAGATCGTTTCGCTTTATCGGGCTCTTGGCGGCGGCTGGCAGTCCGTCATGCAGGAGCAACCGGTTCAAAACCAGGAAAATTGAAGGATAATCGGCTATGAAAAAAAGCATATTAAGAATGATCATCATCGTTCTCCTGGTCTCAGTAGGGTTTCTGGGCTATCGGTACTATCTGAAAAACGACCAGCCGAATGAAGGCGGTGCGCTCAAAATCTACGGCTCCATCGATATACGCGATGCGGCTCTCGCTTTTAACGAGCAGGAAAGGATCTCCGCAGTTATGGTGGAGGAAGGAGTCCGGGTCGAAAAGGGTCAGCTTCTGGCCCGGCTTGATGATGAGCGGCTTCGGGCGGAGATTGCCGAAGTCGAGTCACATATTCAGGCGCAGCAGCAGGTGGTTAAGCGGTTGAAAGCCGGAAGCAGACCCAGGAAATTGATCAGGCCAGAGCCGAAGTTGAGTCAGCCCGGGTTAAGGTGGACAATGCCGGGAAGGTCCTGTCCCGTCTTAAAAAGACCTCGGGCAGCGGGGCAACCAGTGTCCAGGATCTCGACGATGCCAGAGCCCGGCTGCAGGTGGAGCAGGCTCAGCTCAAGGTGAAGGAAAAGGGGCTGAATCTGGTGCTCGAAGGCCCCAGGAAAGAAGATATTGCCGCTGCCGAACATCAGCTGGAAGCGCTGAAGAACAATCTTTCTGTTCTGCATGTCCGTCTTGAAGACATGAAACTTTTTGCGCCGGCCCGCGGCATCATTCAAAGCCGGGTGCTGGAAGCAGGAGAGATGGCCGGGCCTTTCAGGCCGGTGTTTACCCTGGCCTTGACGGATCCCAAATGGGTCAGGGGGTATGTACCCGAACCAATGCTGGGCCGGATTAACCTGGGTATGAAAGCGCGAATCATGAGCGATTCGTTTCCCGGCCAGCCCATGCAGGGCTGGGTGGGCTATGTTTCACCGGTAGCGGAGTTCACGCCACGGGTGGTGCAGACCGAAGAGCTGCGTACCAAACTGGTTTACGAGACGCGCATTTTTGTGGAAGACCCCCAGGACAGACTGCGCCAGGGCATGCCGGTGACGGTGATCGTCAACCACAACCAGACCATCAGTGACTCCGTTTCGGCCACGCCGGCGGACACCAATGGCGTTGATAAGGGAAATGGCACTTGAGACTCACCGGGATACCGGAGACCCGGGGCCGTGCACACCTGCCGGAAAACATTTGCGTGGTAACAATTTTAACGAGCGATTTGGTTTGAAAACCTCATGACCGGGAAAAGCAATACTTCGGATGAGCAGGCAATCCTCTCAGCTGAAAAAGTGAGCAAGGAATTTGCTGACCACGGCAGAACGGTGGCAGCCCTGGATAAGGTTTCTTTCGCAGTCGCCAAGGCCAGGGTTACCGGCTTGGTGGGGGCGGATGGTGCCGGCAAGACCACTTTTATCCGGATTGCCGCCGGTTTGTTCGTGCCGACTTCCGGTACAATGAGCCTGCTCGGCCTCGACAGTGCAGCCGACAGTCTGGAAATCCAGAGCCGTGTCGGCTATATGCCGCAGAAGTTCGGGCTTTACCAGGACCTCACCGTTAAGGAGAATATGAATCTCTATGCGGATCTGCAGGGCGTGCCCATGGCGCAGAGAACCCGGCGCTATGAGCAACTGCTCACCATGACCGACCTTAAAGCCTATACACAACGCAGCTGGTGCCTTGTCCGGCGGAATGAAGCAGAAACTTGGGCTGGCCTGTGCTTTGATCAAATCCCCGGAGCTGTTGCTGCTCGATGAACCGACCGTAGGGGTCGATCCCGTATCCCGCAGGGAGTTGTGGAAAATTGTTTATACACTTGTGGAAGAAGACGGTATCGGCGTACTGGTCTCCACCGCCTATCTCGATGAGGCGGAGCGTTGCTCATATGTCGTTATTCTGCATGAGGGCCGTCTGCTGGCCGAGGGAGTACCAAAGGATTTCAGCAGCAAAATGAAGAACAGAATTTCTCTGGTGACAGCTGAAAAAGCCGGACAGGTGCGAAGGATTTATACCCGTGTTGCCGGTGAAGAGGGAATTGTCGATGCTACCATCCGTTCCGGCCGAGTGAGAGTGGTGCGTGAAAAAGAAAGTGCCGAGGACCTGAAGAACCTGCTTAACGGGGCAAATGTTCGAATAGAGACGGCTGAACCGGGTTTTGAAGATGCCTTTATGGCTCTTATACCGCGTGACCGTGATCACCTTAAGACTGCCGGAAAGGCCGGAGGCAGCAATTTTTCCAGAAACGCAGAGGAAGACGATGAGGTGGTGGTCCATACCCGTGGTCTCTCTAAGCGGTTCGGTGATTTTGAAGCGGTGAAGAAACTGAACTTCTCGGTAAAACGGGGGGAGATTTTCGGCCTTCTGGGGCCCAACGGTGCCGGAAAGAGCACAACTTTCAGAATGTTGTGTGGCCTGCTGCCGGCAAGTTCCGGTGAAATTAAAGTGGCGGGAAGGAATCTTTTGAAATCGCGGGCAAAGGCCAGAGCACGCCTGGGCTATATGGCACAACAGTTTTCTCTTTACGGACAGCTTTCGGTACAGGAGAATCTTTCTTTTTCGGCAAGGTCTACGGGCTGCATAACAAAAAGCTGAAAATCGGATGGACTGGGCATATTCCGAGTTCGGGCTGGGCCGGTTACGGAACAAAGCCGCCTTCGATCTGCCGGGTGGGTATAAGCAGCGGCTGGCCATGGCGGCAGCGCTGCTGCATGAACCCGATATTCTTTTCCTTGATGAGCCGACCTCGGGGGTCGATCCGTTTGCCCGCCGAGAATTCTGGCTGCGCATCAACGGTTTTGCCGTACAGGGCGTCACCGTGGTGGTAACCACTCACTTCATGGAAGAAGCGGAATACTGCGATCGGATGCTGATCATGAGCCAGGGAAAGACTTTGGCTGTGGGTACGCCTGAAGAAATCAGAAACCTGGTTGCCTCCTCGGAAAATCAAAATCCGACCATGAATGATGCCTTTATCGCTCTGGCTGAAGGGAAAGTCACGAATGTTCCTGATCAGGCAGATTTAATAGGACAGCAGGACAGGGAATCCGGAGGTGAACAATGAGCCTTTTTGTCATGCGGCTGCGCGGCCTCTTGAAAAAGGAGGTTCTGCAGATCCTGCGCGATCCCAGCAGCATCGCTCTGGCTCTGTTCATGCCGTTGGTGCTGCTTTTTCTTTTTGGGTACGGGGTGAATCTCGATGCCGAGAATATTCCTGTTGCCATCGTCACCGATGATCATGGCGAGGCAGCTCAGGATTTGTTTGGGCGTTTCGAACTGTCCAGGCAGTTTCAGGTACGCCGGGCAGCAGATATCAGGGAGGCAGAATTACTGATGCACCGCAGGGATGTGGACGCGATTGTCCGGCTGCAGAATGATTTTTCCGCCGGGCTGCTGGGGACCACTGAAAAGCGGGCGCCGGTGCAATTGATCATCAACGGCATAGACGCTAACCGGGCCCGGTTGATTGAGGGATATGTCAAGGGAATAACGGGCAGCTGGGCTGCTCAGCGCCAGTCAAGGGGGGTGGCGGCAAGCAGCGGGCCGGTATCGATAGCGCAGCGGATCTGGTTCAATGAAGGTGCCGAAAGCCGCAATTTTCTGGTGCCGGGGCTGATTACCCTGATCATGACTTTGATCGGCATCCTGCTCACCGCCCTGGTGATCGCCAGAGAGTGGGAACGGGGAACTATGGAGGCGATGCTGGTCACACCGCTGAGGCGGTTCGATATCCTGCTGGGGAAGATTCTGCCTTACTATGTTTTGGGTATGCTGGGTATGGGGCTTTCGGTTGCGGTCGGTGTGCTGCTTTTTAAGGTGCCGTTTCGTGGTTCGTTAACGACCCTGGTGGCGTTGGGTTCCCTGTTTATGTTGGCTTCGCTCGGTTTTGGGCTGCTGTTGTCTGCGGCTATCCGTGTTCAGTTCGTTGCAGCCCAGATTTCCATTATTGCCGGATTTCTGCCCGCTTTTTTTCTCTCAGGTCTCATTTTCGATTTGGAGTCTACCCCAAAAGTGATTCAAATCATCTCATACGTTGTACCGGCAAGGTATTTCGTGAATATCAGCCACACACTGTTTCTGGCCGGTGATATCTGGTCCGTACTGTTGCCGAATGGTCTGGTTTTAGCTGGGATGGCTGTCGTCTTTCTAAGTCTTGCCTTTCGAAAAATATCCAAACGTCTGGAGGGATAATGCTGCTTTTACGTCGCATCCTCGCCCTTGTGGTGAAAGAGTTTGTCACCGTGCTCAAAGATCCCAAAAGCCGTTTAGTCATCATCGGTCCGCCGCTGATCCAGTTCTTTGTATTCGGCTATGCCGCCACCTATGATTTGAAAAACGTTCGTTATGCTGTTTTTGACGAATCGCGCTCGGCGTTGTCCAGACAGTTGATCGGCGATATCCAAGGGTCGGGGAAATTCGAACTCACCGGCTATCTGGACAACCACAGGGAGATGACTGCCTGTATCGACAGTGAAAAAGCTCGGCTGGTCCTTCATATTGGGCCTGAGTTTGATAAACGGCTCCGCTCTTCCCAGCCGGTGGATGTACAGGTGATCGCCGATGGCCGCAATCCCAATGTTGCCCTGATTTCGCTGGGGTATCTTGGAACTATCGTAGAAAGTTCAACGGCCGGCTTGCCGGCCAGGGAATTATGCAGAGAAACGCCCCCGGTCTGGAGTTGGTGGAGCGTTCCTGGTTTAATGAAAACCTGAGCAGTAGGTGGTTCATTGTTTCGGCTCTGGGAGGAATTATCAGCATGGTGGTGGTAATGATTCTGACCAGCCTCTCAGTGGCGCGGGAACGGGAGTTCGGCACTTTTGATCAGCTTCTGGTGACGCCCTTTACACCGGGCGAGATTTTGATCGGCAAATCGTTGCCGGGTATCGTCTTTGGGTTGATGGACGCCCTCATCTTTGCTGTGGGAGCCGTATACTGGTTTTCAGTACCTTTTCGGGGAACCATTCCTGCGCTGGTGATAGCGCTATTCTGCTTCATTATCACCATTGTGGGGGTTGGATTGCTGGTATCGTCGTTGTCCATGACCATGCAGCAGGGGCTGCTCGGCTCTTTTCTTTTTATCATGCCGGCGGTGACGCTTTCCGGCTTTGCTACACCCATTGAAAACATGCCTCTGTGGCTGCAGCGGGCGAATCTGGTGAATCCGATGCGCTATATCATCATCGCTTTGCGCAACATTTTTCTCGAAGGGGCCGATCTGGCCATGGTCTGGCCGCATCTCTGGCCTTTACTGCTGATTGCCTCTGTTACACTGCCACTTTCCGCATGGATGTTCCGGCATCGGGCCCAGTAGCTTGTCCATCGGCCCATCAGACCGGACCATCGTCGATGGCTGGTTTAAAATTGCTGCATGACGTCTGAAATCGTGAGCTTTCAAGCTTATATCAAAGAGTTTTTTGAGAGTTGATTTTGCTTCACAGAACTGATAAATTCCATTCCTGCTGAAGGTATCATGAACCAAGGCGGTCACAGCAACCCGCCTCAACAAAACTGGAGACCTTTTACTTGAACGAACTGCTCTGGCCGGTCATGCTGGCCGTTAATTTCGGGCTTATCCTTGTCTCGTACCGGATTTTGGAAAACCGGGCTTTACGCCTGGACCCCCTGGCCGCCATCGTGGCCAACATCCAGGTGGTCAAACTGGTGGAGCTGTTCGGCACCACGGCCACGCTGGGCAACATTGTATATGCCTCTTCTTTTTAGTCACGGATATCCTTTCCGAGATGCACGGCAAAAACAGGCCCAAAAGGCCGTGTTCATCGGGCTGTTTTCCCTGGTGGCCATGACGGTGCTCATGAATCTGGCCCTGTTTTTCACCCCGGCCCCGGATGATTTCTCCCAGGATAGCCTGGCTGTAATTTTCGGGTTCATGCCCCGGATCGCAGCGGCTAGCCTTTTGGCCTATCTGGTTTCCCAGATGCATGATGTGTGGGCCTATGATTTCTGGCGAAAGCGGTTTCCAGGCCTTCGGTTTATCTGGCTGCGCAACAATGCCTCCACCATGGTCAGCCAGTTCATCGACTCCACCGTGTTCACGGTTTTGGCTTTCTGGGGGGTGTTTCCCGCCGGTGTTTTGGTGCAGATCTTCTGGACCACCTATCTGCTCAAATGGATTGTGGGCGTGGCAGACACCCCGTTCATCTACCTGGCCCGGCGCTGGCATGACCAAGGAAAAATACCCGGGACGGCCTGAGTTCCTGATGCGGCTCCTTCTGTCCCATGGATAAAGAAAATCCTTGTTTTTTTCCCCGGGTCTGATATTTTTTATATTTATAGCTTAAAATTGCGGCTGAAGTCGCAGTATGGTTGAAAAAATATGCCGCTCAGCGGCGGAATATGACCAGAAAATACCGGCCATGAAGGTCTTTTCTTCTGAAATGAAGAACTTGCCTTCATGGCCTTTTTTGTCTGGGAAGTCGAAGACAATCCGGTTCATGGACAGGAGAGATGTTCCGGCCGTTACTATTTTTGTTTTGACTCAAAAGGAGATGCACATGCATATCATGCGGACTAAAATCATTGCAGTATCCATTATCGCGGCGGCTTTCGTGCTCCTGGGAACCCATCCGGCCCCGGCTCATTTCGGCGCCGTTATCCCATCCGATGACATCGTCACCCAAAAGGATGACAACTTCCTGAATATTGAGGTCAAGTTCATCCATCCCATGGAAATGCAGTATATGGAGATGGCCAGACCCAAGGCGTTCGGGGTCCGCCTCAAAGGCCAAAAAACAGACCTGCTTGACACGCTTGAAGAGGCCAAAGGGAAAAACCCGGACCAGGATCAACCGTTTACCTTCTGGACCGCGGACTATCAGATCCATAGACCCGGTGACCACACCTTTTATGTCGAACCCGCACCCTATTGGGAGCCGGCAGAGGATCTTTTCATCGTTCATTATACCAAAGTCTGTGTGAACGCATTCGGCCTGGAGAAGGGATGGGATCAGCCAGTGGGACTGGAAACCGAAATCATTCCGTTTACCCGGCCTTACGGACTTTGGACCGGCAATCTGTTCACCGGACAGGTATTTCTCAAAGGCAACCCCGTGCCCTTTGCCGAGGTGGAGGTCGAATATTTAAATGAAACCCCTGGAAATACCCATGTGGTGCTGCCTTCGGCAGGTCCCTATGTCACCCAGGTGGTCAGGGCCGATCAAAACGGGGTGTTCAGCTACGCTATGCCGAAAGCCGGCTGGTGGGGGTTTTCAGCACTGAACCAGGCGGATTGGACCCTCACCCGTGACGGGCAGGAAAAAGGGGTGGAGATCGGCGCCGTCTACTGGGTTTATACGCGTGATATGAAATAAGCGGGTTTTTGATATGATGTCTGGACCGCTCTCCGTTTTATCGGTTTTTTTCGCGGCAGGGGAGCTTGGTTTACAGATCATACAGACTGTAACAGTGCAGATTGTAACAGTGGTGGAGAAGGATATGAAATACGTGAATTGGCTGGTTGCTGTCTTGTTTGTGGTATTGTCGGCTTCGGGCATGGCCCTGGCACACAAGGTGAACCTGTTCGCTTATGCCGGGAAAGGGACCGTGTTCACGGAAAGCTATTTTTCTGACGGCAGAGCCGTGGAAAAAGGAAGGGTGCTGGTTTATGACAGCAAAGACCTTCTGCTTCTGGAAGGGAAGACCGATACAGAGGGGATTTTGACTTTGGCATCCCGAAGATCGATGAGTTGACCATCGTGATCGATGCAGGAATGGGGCATAAAAACAGGTTTATCCTTAAAAAAACCGATGTGGAGGCCGGAAAATGATGCGTCTGCAAAAGGGACTTGCCGTGGGATTGCTGTTCCTTTATATGGCAGGTGTTCCAGGATTGGTTTGGACCCAGGAGCAGGAACCTTGGGATGACAACTTCGGAGAGGCCATTGCGTTTTTGAAAGCGCAAAACAGTGAACTTTCCAATGATCTCAGACGGATTCACCGGGAGATCGCTGCGCTGCGGGCGGATCTGAATGAACCGGGTGTGAAAGAGATCTTTGCCGGGATCGGATACATTGTCGGACTGTTCGGAATGGCCGCATTTGTTGCAGCCCGCCGGAGGAATCAATAATGCATATTTCTGACGGGGTTCTTCCCTTTGCCGTAACGATCGGCGGCTATGCAGCCAGCGCCGGACTGGCTGCCTGGAGCGCCCGCAGCATTCACAGCCGGAAACTGCCCAAAGTGGCCGTGGTCACATCGGCCTTTTTGTGGCCTCCCTGGTGCACATCCCTTTTGGCCCCACCAGCGCGCACCTGCTGCTGCCGGGGCTTGCCGGGGCCCTGTTGGGACCGGCTGCTTTTCTGGCCATTGGCCTGGCCCTGCTGCTTCAAAGCCTGCTGTTTCAGTTCGGCGGGTTGACCGCACTGGGAGCCAATGCCTTGATGATGGGGATACCGGCCATGATCTGCGGCTGGTTTTCCAGACATTCAAAGGCAGCACGCTTCGACGTCAGGCCATTGTGGGGCTGTGGCCGGTGCCATGGGAACGATAATGCTGCGGTGATCCTTGCCTGATGCTGATGGCCGGGGAGAGGATTTTCGGGGTGGCCAATCGCCTGGCGCCCATGTGCCGGTGATTGTAATAGAAGGGTGGTAAGCGGTTACCATCGGGTTCCTGGCTAGAGTCAAGCCGTCCCTGTTGCAGTCTGATATCTTCCAGAAAACGGCCGCTTCTGTTGATGACTGATGTCTATTCCATACCGGTGCCGCTATGGTATCTGCCCTGCTGGGATTGATACCGGCCGTGGCGGCGGCAGGGGCCGCGTCCTGGCTGAAATGCCGGCTCAGAACCCGGGTGGTCCCGGAAAAAGATCCGGATTGGTCCGTCCCGCCCCTGGCCGAAGGCTTCGGCCGGGAAATCTCTGTGATTCACCGCTGGGATGTGCGCTGCAAGATTGTGACCATACTGGCTTACAGTTTCGCCGTTGCCTCGCTGCGCCATCTGTCTGCGGCAACGCTGGCCCTGGGTCTTTCCCTGGTGGTGCTGCTGATCTCAAAGGTATCGTTTCACAAGGTGATGCTGCGGGTGGTTGCCCTCACCGGCTTTTTGGGAATGCTGGTGCTGGTGATGCCCCTGACTGTGCCGGTGCATCCCGGAGACACCCTGGTGGTGTTCGGTGCGTTGGACTGGCTCGATGTGAATCTGCGCGGGGTGGTTCTGGCTGCCACCATTGCGGCCAAGGCAATGGCCATTGCCCTGCTGATGGAACCGCTGCTGTCTACGGCCCCGCTGCCCGTGACGCTGCACGGACTGTCCCGGCTCGGGGTGCCGGA
>LQAH01000306.1_pt1 | contig 12483 bp, 20 predicted proteins | sample 1535791 | NCBI WGS metagenome assembly LQAH01 (sample SAMN04331585, study PRJNA305678) | bioreactor metagenome | isolation source: bioreactor_4 inoculated with Wadden Sea sediment 2nd replicate of a... | place: Germany:Bremen
AAATATAAAAACTGATAGATAGAGAAAAAAACAAATACAGACCCTTGTTAATGAGGATGGAAAACTTTGACAACGGGAGAAAATCAATACTTGAAATAAAAAAAATTGAGCTTAACAGAAATGTCGGTGAGGAATATTTTACACAGAGATATCTTTCACGCGAATAATTTCCTTACAAATCCTATATCAGAAGACTTATCCGCTTTTAAAACGGATAAGTCTTTTTAATCCTCTACATTTTTAAGATAGTCATTATATTTTTCATTCATTACATTTGAAAGCTCATCCCTTATTTCCTTCCGCTCCTTTCCGTCTGTTGAAACAGGAGGCAGCACTTCCATCTGCAGAGTGAGTGATTTAAACATTAAAGCTTTTAAAAACTGCGGAACAAATTTCATGCCCCCGAAGTATCCGAATCTTACATAATCTGATTTTTAATATCAATCCCGTTTATCTGTCTGTATGTCAAGACAACAGGAAGAGCCTCTACTCCGGTCCCCATTACAGCTTCAAGAAGCCCTCCCTTAAAAGGAAGAAGACCCTGTCCGTTTGAGCATGTTGCTTCCGGAAAAAGACAGATACTTAGACCGCTTTTTAATACCTCGCCTATCCTTGGTATTTCCTGTTTCAAAGTTGTTATCTTTCTTCTTTCTACAAAAAGGCATCCTGCACAGTATGCGACCTGTCCCATTACAGGACGTCTTTTAAGTTCATTGGAAGTAATAAACAGTGTTTTAAAAAGACTTACCATGGCAAAAATATCAATAAAGGTAAGATGATTAGCCATGATAAAGTAGGATTTAGATTTATTGTAATTTTCAAGACCTGTGTATTTTATTCTGATAGATAAAAGTTTCAGATAAAAGCGGTCGTAGAATCCGGTAACCGCCATAAGATTTTTTCTTCTCCGCACAGTTGAAACAGGAAGAAGAATAACTAAAGATGTTGTTGTAATATAAAATATCAGAATAAGCAGGCTGAATATGAATTTATAGAATATTCTGAAAAGCTTAATTAGCATTTTAATCTCTCCGGTTATAGAATTTCATAATGAAATTACAGTAATACTGCAGCAGCTGTTTTAATAATAACAGTCTACTATTTATAACAGAAAAACACAGTTAAATAAAGTCCTGAATATCATTACAATTTTATTTTAATACATTAGACAGATAAACTTTACTTTCAGCAGCTGTACTTATAAAAGCTGAATCTGCCGGCAGATCTGATATTATCAAACAGTTTATTTTGCACATATTTTCATAACTAAGTTCCAAATACGCTCTCTGAACTACTGTCTATAATTTTTTTCCTGTTATAATAATTATCAGCTAAGAAACATCAACTTATATATGAGGCTAATATGTCAAAGACTGAACTAATTGTACGGTATGCTGAAACCGATCAGATGGGAATAGTTCATCATTCTGTTTATCCGATCTGGTGTGAAGCAGGACGGACTGATTACATGCATCAGGAGGGATATCCCTACGATAAAATGGAGAAAGAGGGACTTATGCTCCCGCTTTCCAAAATGGATTTTAAATTCCTTGAAGGTGCAAAATACGGAGATACTGCTGTTGTAGAAACAAAAATCGACAAGGTATCGCCGTTCAGACTGGAAATAGTATATAGAATATACAGAAAATCCGATAATACAGATCTTGCAGAAGGCAGAACTGTTCATGCATGGACTAATACTTCACTGAAAATTGTTAATATTAAAAATGATTTCCCCGATCTGTTTAATCTCCTGCAGGAACTGAAAAAAAAAAGAAGCAATGGAATAAAGCTGAGCAGATATTTTTCAGTAGCCGCAGATCAGAAAAAAAAGCGGTTCAGCTGACAATAATCAGATGAACGCTTAATTATTATTCTTAAACCCTATTACTTAAAACAGGTTTTACTTATTTTTATATTATTCTTTATCAATTCCAAACTCTACCCTTCTGTTCTTCCACCTGATAGATTTATCTGTAACAGAAACTTCCGGTTTTTTACCGCCGAAATATTCAATCCTGATTCTGTCTTCAGGAAGCCCCTCCTTAACAAGAGCATCTTTTACAGCTGCAGCTCTTCTTTCAGTAAGAGGCACAAGGACATTTTCCTCTTTGCTTTTTCTGCCGTTTGCTGAATTGTAAAACACATTAAGAGCATGTCCTTCAAGAACTATAACATAGTCAGGATATTTTTTTGAAAGCTCAGCAACTTTCTTTACAGTCCTCATATTTTCATCACCTGCAGCCTTGCCTCTTGAGTAGAGAGTATGCTTATATGCTGAGAAAATAATCTTTGGAACTTTAATGTAGTATCTGCCGTCTATAAGATCCGCAATAATATCAATTGAGAACTTACCGTCAACCACAGTGCTGTTGCCGTTCATATCAACAAGCTTGAGAGAAGCATCAAAGCTGCTTCCTGATTTTACTTCATCAGCAATATAGTTCTCACCGTAAAGAATTATACCGTCTTCAGAAAGACCCTTTTCCTCAACAGTATCCTCATCCCCTGCTTCATCCTTAAGTGTAAGAATCCATTTATATATACCTGAGTCATCTTTAACATTAGGATCAAGGTTTACCTCTCCGTCAAGAACCTCTCCGTTAACCGCAAAAGGACTTGCAGTAATAACAAGATCTGCTTCCGGAGGTGTAAGATCGTAGAAGTATTTAAAGAAATGCTGGGATTCGCTTCCGTTTTCATAAACAGTTGTAAAAGAAACATTATAGCTGCCTTCTTCCGCTTCATCACGATTTCCGGGAACTACAAGCATTTCAGGAAAGCTTCCTTCTCCTTTATCTTCATAAAGAATATTGCCGTCTTTATCACTTATTTTAAAAGACCACATTTCAATACCGTCTGCAGCAACTGCTGATGAATCAACTTCAAAAGCTGCAATACCGTCAATACCCTTTTCAATCATTTCAGCGCCCGGAATATTTACAAGCTTTGCTTTCTTTTCAGATCTGTCAATTGTAATTTTCTGTTTTGAAGGGACATAGGAATTACCTGCAAGATCTTCAAAATATGTATCAAGATAATAATCCCCGTCAGGAAGTTCCCTTCCGTTTTCATCTGTACCGTCCCAGACTATTAGAGAAGTAGTATCTTCACTTGTCATTTCTCCGATAGAATTTCCGCTGCTGTCAGTCATCCGGCCTTTCCATTTTACAATTTTATTTGACTTCATAGAGATTTCTGTAGTATCTCTGTTTCCGCTTCCGTTAGGAGAAAACACAGGATTGCTTACTTTAAAATCAATAACAGGAGGAGTAGTATCAAGATAAACAGTTTCAGTCTTAACAACTCTTACTCCGTTTCATATTCACTTGAAAAACCAAGAGTATAAGCTCCTTGCGCAAGTTTTTCCCCTGCTCTCCATATCCGTCAATAACTGCTTCATAAATGGCAGCTTCTGTTCCCTTATCAGAGAGAATTACATTTCCGTTGGAATCCGCCATGGAAACTGACCAGCCTAAAAGACCTTTGGCTGTTTTCTGACCGAATGTTGCAATTATAATATCTTTACTGCCGTCATCATTAGGTGAAAAATATGTATCAGAAAGTTCAAAAACAACATCAGCCATTGTTGTATCAAGAATAAAACCGGATAAGGATTTCTCCTCCATTTTATTACCTGAGAGGTCTGTAGAATTAATTCTATAACTGTACTCTCCGTCTTCTGCCGGGTTTCCGTTATTATCAAGCCCATCCCACTCAAGAGGAGGAAGAGAAGTGTTTCCCACTTAAATGTTTTTACAACATTATTATCCTTATCAAGCACCTCTCCTGTCCAAAGGACTTCTGTAGTTGATTTTTCCTGTTTAATAACAAGCTGGTCCATATTGCCGTCATCGTTAGGAGAAAAAATATTATTTTCAGGCCCGATGAGTTCTACTGACGGTACTTCCACATCAACAACAAATTCATCAAGAGCGACATCATCAATATTACCTGAAGAATCTTTAACCCACAGCTCAACATTATATACACCGTCGGGAACTTTGTTTCCGTCTGTATCAAGACCGTCCCATTTAACAGTTTTTTCAAGTGTAAATTCAGAATATTTTGTAAATATACGGATAAACCAGTTAATATCGGATTTTTCTTTTTCAACAACTTCTGTAATAACATCACCTGAGCTGTTTTTAATACTTAATCCGTATTCAGGAACATATCCCTTTTTACTTTTAACATAGATTTTTACTTTGAAATCAAGTTCAGCAGAGTCCTGTATTCCGTTTCCGTCAGGAGAAATATACTGAGTTCCTGAAGTGCTTACTTCAAGATCCGGTACTTCCTTATTCCCGCCCGCTGCAGCGCTGAAAACAAGAACTGTAAACATAAAAATCGAAATAACTATAATTCTGAAACTTTTCATTATTAAATCCTCCCCCCTGTTTCAGGGTTTTACTTATTTGCATTATATCACAGGTTTCTCAATAAAAAGAGCAAACCATAAATAAACAATCACGGACAGAAAAAGTTACTTACTTTTTCTGCTGCATGCTTCTCTATGCAGCTGATGATATTATTTTACTAAAACATTTAATTTACTGAAAGTATAATTATTTATAATGATATAATTCTATTCATTATTGTAAAAAAGCACCTTCTGCTAAAATGCTGAATAAAGAGAAATATGCTGATTTATTATAGTTTTAATAATTAATGTGTAATGTAAAGGATTCTATTATTTGAATTCATAAATATTTCGATCCACTTCATTCTGAAGTGTTTTTTCCTTCCAGATAAGCTTTTAGATTGTTCTGTATTATTATTAAAGTTTTATTTAATGTATGCGGTAAAAAAATCATGACCTGCAATATGAGGAGTAATTATTATATTTTTCAATTTCCAGAGTTTGTGATCTTTATCAAAAGGCTCCTGTTCAAAAACATCCAATGCAGCTCCTGATAAAATATTGTTTTCAATTGACTCGCAGAGTGCTTCTATATCCAGGGTATTACCGCGGCCGACATTTATAAGAACAGCACCTTTTTTATTTTGGAAATCATATCTCCACTCATAAGATTCCTTGTCTGAGGGGAGGATGGCAGTGCCATTGCAATGATATCAGCTCTATGGATAATATGTTCTAATTCATGAAAAGTGTGAGTTTCGTCTGCGTAATTACTTAACTTGTTACCAGATCTTCTTACACCTATTACATAAACGCCAAAAGCTTTAAGTTTTTGCAAATTCAGTTCCAATATCCCCATACCCAGCATTATTGCGGTTGAATTAGACAGCATTTTTCATTGCCTTCATCACGCCAGAGACAATTCAATTGATTATCTCTGTAATTAATTTAACTTTTTATAAAGTGATAAAAGTATTGCCAGCATAAATTCAGACTGAGCTTCTCCATAAGCTCCGCTGGCATTGGTAACAACAACATTTTCTTTCAGAATATTCTGTTTTAAATACATATCTGCACCAGCAGTTATCAACTGTAACCATTAAGTTTTTCTGAATTGTCTAATAAATCAACAGATGGATTTCCAATGATTATTTCAGCTTTTGATATATCATTTACAGTTACATCATTATCTGTACAGAATTTGAAGTTAATTTTCATTTTTAAATTGTAATATATGTTCTTTTTGTTTTTTATCAAGCGGAACAATAACAAGTGCATTTGATTTTCATTAAATCCCCGTATGCTGTTCAAGTTATAAATAAAAAATAAATATTATTTTTTTTACAAACCTAAATAATAACCTTTGTTAAGAAAGTCTTCCATTTCCTTTAGAGTACTTATAGCTCTTGAGTGATCAAGCTGTGCTATTGCTGCTGCAAGATAATTAATCAGACACAATGGTGCTGCAAAAGAATTTTTAAAGGATATTCCGCCTACACTACATGGAAGAAAGATATCTCCGTAGTTTTCAATATCTGAAATATTAGGGCTTGTAAATAAAATAATTTTAACTTTACGCCTTCTCAGCCACAATATTAAATTAGCAGTTGTTTTTGAATATCTGGGAAATAAAAATGCTATACAGACATCCTGCTCATTACATCCGATAAGTTCTTCCGGAAAAATCATACCTACAGACTGAACCAGCTTGACATTCGGTCTTATCTGCCCAAGACGGGAAGTCATGTAATGTGATAATGCAAATGAACTTCTCATTCCGAGAATATAAACATTTCTAGCATTACTTATATTATCAACTGATTCTGACAAATCAGTCTGTGATATCTGGGTCATTGTTGCAGTAATATCTGCAATATCATTATGCATTGTGTCTGTTAAAAGCTGATCCTGTGTACTTGTATCAGCTTTCTGCACAAGCCTGTCCGGAAGACTTACCTTTGTAACCAGACCTTTTTGAACATCTTTCTGCATATCAGAATACCCGGAATATCCCATAACCCGTGCAAAACGGATAATAGTTGTTGTACTTACACCGATTTTCAATGCAACATCATCAAGAGTGGAAAATGCAAACTTATCAGGATTATCGATAAAATAATTTGCAACTGTTTTTTGAGAATGTGTAAGATCATTAAATCTTTCGGCAATCTTATTTGAAAATACAGACATTTCCATCTCCTGTTGTTATCAACTATAACCAATAGTATGTATGGATATATAAATTATTATATTTTTCCATACATACTGTATCAAATTAAAACACCAGATATCTATTAAAATTTTTAAAATCTGACTATTTTTGATATATCAGACATTTGACAGCCTGGTGTTTCATCACAAGCTCTCATCAGGAAATTGAGCTTATCAATACGCTCTCCTGAACGGGGGAGCTCCGTTTTTCTGAAAATCAACTTCAAGGCCGACTGAAATATCCATAACTATGTCGCCAACAACTCCGCCTGATCTTCCGGAGGGAACAGTAAACATATTGTTTTTCCTGGCAATTTCATGTGTTTCAAGTGCTTCTGTAATTGTACCTACCTGGTTCGGTTTTAAAACAAATCCTTCGGCTGCTTTTGTATCAATTGCTTTAATCAGACGCTCTTTATTTGATGCGATAAGATCATCACCTATTATAATTGTCCGTGGTAATTCTTTAACAGCTTTTGTATAGTTTTCCCAGTCATTTTCATCAAGAAGATCTTCAATAAAAACGATAGGAAACTGTTCTGTCATTTTTTTTGTATAATCAATGATTGTATCTGCAGAAACCTGTTCATCCATGAATAGATAAGTGTTTGTTTCTGAATTATACATTTCGCTTAATGCACAATCCAGAGCAAATGCAACTTTATCATGATAACCGCAGGAATCAATTGCATCCTGCATTAATCCCATAGCAACAAGTGGATCATTTGTCGGAGCAGCCCAGCCGTATGAACGGGCAACCTGAGGAGTTTTCCCAAGATATTTTTCTAGAATATCTCCAAGTTTCTGAAAAACTTTAACTGCAATTTCTACTGATTCATAAATACTGTCAGCTTTATAAGGAACAATCAGAAATTCATTATATGCAAGTGTTACATCACCATACCTGCCGCCGTTAATAACATTAAAAGAAGGAACAGGAACTGTCTTTATATCTCTTCCGCAAAGATATTTATAAGGAGGAAGATTGGAGACCTGTGCAGCTGCTCTTAAAACTGCGATAGAAGTACTGCAGATTGAATTCCCTCCCAATATGCTTTTGTCAGGAGTCCCGTCAAGCTCGATCATCCTTTTATCGATACCTTCCTGATCCTGAACATCCATACCAATCAATGCAGGAGCAATAATATTTTTAACATTATCAACAGCTTTATGAACACTCAGTCCACTGTATTCATCAGGTTATTATCTCTTAAAACAAATGATTCATATTTCCCAACTGAGCTTCCGGTAGGAGAACTGCCGTAACCGTTAGTTCCTTTATCTGTTATAACATTAACCTCAACCATTGGACGGCATTTACAGTCTATAATCTGTCTCGCTGATACACTTTTAATCTTTTCCAAAACTCAATCTCCTTAATTATTTTTTCCGGTACATACATAACATTAAAGTCACAAAGATTTGTGCCTGTATTTCCAGTAAATACGGTATCTCCGATTTCCCTAAGAGCCTCATAACAGGCATGTCCGCGGAGGGCAGCATGTATATCTACTTTTTTTCAACAGAGACCTGAAAACTCTTTGAATCTGTTATACCGCCTGCAACATCTGTTGTTCCGTCTGTGCCTTCTGAATCAATTGAAAGAAGACATGCACCGTCAGTTTTTCTGCAGTAAGTGCAAAACTTAAAGTTTCCTCCTGACCGGGTCCGCCATGTCCTTTTATTGTTTTATTGTCAAGAATTTTTGTGGTTACTTCACCTGAAGCAAGAATTACGCATGGAGCTTTAACAGGATTTCCATATTCCTGAATCTCTCTTGCAATAGATGCAAACAATGTGCCTGCATCACGGCTTTCACCTTCTAAAAATGAAGTCAAAATAACAGCAGGTATTCCCATATCTTCAGCAATCTGCTTTGCATAAATACATGAATCAGGAAGAGTGTTTAACAGATAATATGTATTATCAGGAAATGCTTTAGGGGTTTCCCCTTCCGGACCTGCATTCATCAGATAATCAACAACATTTTCAGGAAGCCTTTCTGCAACATCATAATCTCTGATAACAGCCCTTGCATCATCAAGAGTCGTCATATCAGGACCCATAGGTGTACTTTTATAAGCAGTATACGGAATCCCTATATCACCTGTTGCTTTGTTTCCTACAGCATCACTTATTCCGAATCCTATTAATTCAGCACCTTTAGCCTGTATTCTTTTTGCAAGCATACCTCCGTTAAACTGTGAAATATGCCTTCTTATTGAATTTATTTCATATATATTGGCACCGGACTTCAGCATTACATCTGTAACTGCAATTTCATCATCCAGGGAAATCCCGTCAATTGGACAGCTCATAAGGCAGAACTGCCGCCGCTTATAACAACAATAAAAAGATCATCAGACCCTGAATTATCAACAAGATCCAGGATTTTTTTACATGCATTATATCCATCTTCATTCGGTAGAGGATGTCCACCGACATATACTTCTGTTTTATTAAAAACATCAGTTTCTTCAGCAATTTTTACAATTGCTATTCCGCGAGTCAGTTTATCACCAAGAACTTCATCAACAGCCATTGCCATATGATTGCAGGCTTTTCCTGCGCCAAGCAGATAAACATTTTTCTTCTTTGATAAATCCCAGTTTTTAGTGCCGATATGCAGAATATCACCTTCCAGATGCATAATACTTTTGATCCGTTCCTTTGCATCAAGTTTTTGAAGTGTCTTTTCTGTTATATCAAGTACAATCTGCCGTGATTTTTATCGCCGTGGGATAATATCTCTTCTCTGTTTCTTATTTTTACCGGCATTTTTTTCTCCTGAAGTTATTTTTCAACACACCTTTTATCGTATAAAAAACAACTTTTAGCATTTATTACTACATTATTTATATTTAAATATTTATAATCATTTTCATTTATAAGTTCCTGATTTATATATCCATTTTACAAAAGGACAGGAAGACCTCTCTGCGGTTGTGGATAAAACATTATTTCAGGATTCTCTTTTCCGCATATCTGCATTGATTTTTTCATCATTTCTTCAATACTTTCACTGGGAATCATATGAAGTTTTTCAATCTCTGAACTTGATATATTTGGTGAAAAAAGCACTATTTTTACATTTTTACGAAGTATTTTTGACAGCAGTAAAGAATGATCCATCTGAATTCGATAATTTCTGCTTAAATAATCATTAACTTCATCCAGATTATTAGAATTTTCAAACGGTTTCATCATGTCAGGGGAATTAATCCCCTCCCTGCATTCACAATATAGAGCAATTGTAACTGAAGAGTCCAAAACATCAGTCAATGCTATAATAGATTCAGAGACTGATAAAATCTATATTCAAGGGATTTCCAGGAGTTGTTACAATAATGTCAGGCTTTTAAACTGGTTTACATACGTTCTGATATAATCAATTGCGGATTCATGAGAATCTATCATGGTCTGAAAACTGCTGCTGTCTGATCATCAGGATTAAGAATAAAGTTCACACAATAATCCAGACGAACAGTTCTGCAGCTTCAATCATATCATTACTTACCGGATTTCCATCCATACATCCGGGAACAGACTTTTCTGAAGAAATCATTCTACAGAATGATTTAAGATTATGGTTTCTTCAGAAGATATTCCAGGTAAAACAGATTTTCTGCCTCCTGAAAAGCCTGCAAATTCATGTGGTTCAACTTTACCTATTGAAACATGTATATCACACTCGTAAGCTCTTTTATTAACAATTACAGGTGTTCCATATCCAGTATTTCCCAGCCTGATTAGATTATCTTTATCATAAGGTCTATGGTTCTCTATTCTAACTTTAGAATAGAGTTCATCACCTATCAGTTCCCGCATTTCCTCTTCAGTTGCATCCCGGTGAACACCAAGTGCAACAACAAACAATATTTCAGATAATGCAATACCGGCATCCTGAAGCTCCTTAACAATAACTTCTGCAGCTTTATCAGTCGGCATTTTCCTGGTTGCATCTGAAACTATGACACATGCACTTAGAGCTTTATTATCTGCTGCTATATCCCTTAGACGTTTTACCATTTACAGGAGAACAAATACTATTTCTTAATTTTATCATCAATTGCAGAGATGTCGCTGTTAACAGTAAATCCTGCAAAATTTTTTTCAGAAATTTCTATTGTGATTTTTTCAACATTATCTTTATAGATAATTTTATTATCATGTTTATCAACAGTATACATTCAGCTCTCCCCTTATACTATTATTCAGCAGTGCTCTGAATATCAGAGCACTGCAAAAATAATCAGTATTTGTTAAACATCTTCGTTAATAAGTCCTGTATTTGAGATATCATCTTCAACAACTGCAACAACAGCTGCTTCTTCACCAGGTCTGAATAAATCAAAAAGAATATTCCTTAGTTCATATAATGACATTACTGCAAATGCTACAGATACAGCTGCATATTTTACAGCATAGGGAAAACCTAATGCAGGAGTTGTCCTTGAACCGGATCGTATAATCATCAAAATCCCGATAAAAAAAACAGTAAGAGATGCAAGAAGCATGATAACTTGAACCGATATATTCATGATATGTTCCACTTTCCGGGGAAACATTTGCTTAAATACAACAATACTTACATGTTCTCGTCTAACAGCAATATAGGATGCACTTAAAAGACAAAACCAAACCAGTAAAATCTTAAGCAATTCTTCAGACCATGTTAATGAACTGTTTAAAACATAACGGCTGAAAATATGCATTAATGAAATTACCAGCATAAACAATCCTATGGCAATTATTATAACCATTACTATTCTGCTTGTTTTACGAACAACATTATTAAGAATGTCTAACATATACACCTACCCAATATAATTTATTATTTTACGCTTTTAGCAGTATCAATTTTAACAGCTTCAATTCCTGCTAAAAATTCATTAACGAAACCTTCACCAACTTCTTCTTTTACTTTTTCAGCAACTACAGGCTGTGAAACATTTTTGATAGCAGCTAATTTATCAGCACTTAAAGAATTTACTTTCATGCCTTTGTTGTAAGCTCCTCTACAATAAGTTCTTCCCTGTTTGCATTGATAAACCTGCTGTAATTCTGACCAAGGATTGCACCTTTTTCAATAATTTTCTGGTATTCACCGGGAAGACCGTTAAACCATTTTAAGTTTGTAACAAGAGGCATTGCATCATAAATATGATTTGTAAGAGATACATAATCCTGTACTTCAAACATATTTACTTCCCAGATATTTTGCCAGCGGATTTTCCTGACCATCTACAATTTTCTGTGACATTGAAAGATATAGTTCTGACCATGGAACAGGTGTAGGATTTGCACCAAGTGCAGAGAAGTTAGCCATATGCATAGGAGCTCCATAGTTCTGATTTTAAGTCCTTTAAAATCATCAATTGATTTAATAGGTCGAACATTGTTTGTAGCATGACGAAATCCGTTTTCCATATAAGCAAGACCTTTCAATCCTGATTCTTCAAGTGTATCCATTAAGTCTGAACCAACCTGACTGTCAAATGTAGCCCAGGCCTGCTGATAATTATCAAACAGAAAGGAATATCCAGTACAGCAAATTTCTTATCAATGTAGTTATAGGTCCGATTGAAGCTGTTGCCATTTCAGTGTACCGTCTGTACCTGTTCTACTGATTCTATTCTGCACCTAACTGACTGTTTGGATAAATCTTTACTGTTACTTTTCCATCAGTTTTTGATTCAATGTATTCTTTCATAACACCCAGACCTAGAGTCTGAGGATGATCAAGTGAGTTACAAGCTGAAATTCTTATTTCATAAGTTCCAAGATCTTCTGATGAAGCACCTGCATCAGCACTCTTAGAGCTGCCGCCGCAAGCTATTAATGATGTCAAAGCCATCAGCACGATAATCACTGAAAGTGATTTCATAAAAAAGTTTCTTTTTTTTTTT
>LQAH01000307.1_pt1 | contig 12455 bp, 12 predicted proteins | sample 1535791 | NCBI WGS metagenome assembly LQAH01 (sample SAMN04331585, study PRJNA305678) | bioreactor metagenome | isolation source: bioreactor_4 inoculated with Wadden Sea sediment 2nd replicate of a... | place: Germany:Bremen
GCCAATTTGTCCAGCGCCCCCGGCTGCAGCCGCATCCCGGACCTGCCCCATGAACTGATCCGGGCTGTGGACCTGGTGCTGGATGCCGGCCCCCTCAAAGGCGGCACCGGCTCCACCGTTCTGGACATCACCCGTACCCCCTTCCGGATATTGAGGCACGGCGAGGTTCCCACTGAAATCCTTCACCAGGTGATTGGAGATTCAAATGAAAGAATAGGACTCGATTAACGGTGTTCCTACAAAATTCATTGACAAATCAGTGATTTTTCATTAATAAGGAAATTCTTGTGCCGGAGTGGTGGAATTGGTAGACGCAGAGGACTCAAAATCCTCCGGCTTCATGCTCTTGCGAGTTCGAGTCTCGCCTCCGGCACCAGCAATATCAAGGCTTTCAGCGTTTCGGTTTGAAAGTCTTTTTTATTTCCCCGATCTTTCATGTAAGCATCAGAAATAAATTTTCGGTCGTGTAAGTGGCCAAAAGTTTTTTTCTATCACCTCGGTATAGTCTTCTGAATGATTCTTGAGTCCTATTTTTATATCTCCGATGTAGTCAAGTACCTCCGGCAAAGCCGTAGGCTTGTTTGGTGAACCGCTCAAAGCGGTTATTTTTGGGCCACTGAATATTTTGGCGGTATCGATATGAGCATGTGCACATGGTCTGGCATCATATGCCCTTCAATAATCACACGTTCCCTGCTCCGGGCCAAATCCTTGAAAACTTGTCCGAGATACCTTCTAACTTCACCATACAATGTCTTTCTGCGGTATTTTGGAATCCATACCACATGATATTTGCATTCTCACCGGCTATGGGATAAACTCGAATCGTTGTTCATGAAAGCCTTCCCTTTGTGAATTTGGGCAGTTCACTTTTGGAGGGGCTTTCATATTTTCCTGTAAATGTCAAACACTGGTGAGTCCCCGGCTTTGAAAAGCACCATAGAGCTGTTGCTCACGCTGATCACAATTTTGATCAATCAACTGGGCCTTAATAGTCGAAACAGCAGCAAGCCTCCTTCCTTTGATCCCAACCGGAAAAAGAAAATAAGGTGCATTCCGTGTATATGTCCCAATATCAACTGGTGCCTTATAAGCGAATGAAAGAAGACTTTCAGGATCAGGTAAAATTCCGATCAGTGCCGGGACGGTTTTCAATTTTAACTATGATGCCTATCACAAACTGGAAGCCTTTGAATCGATGGTGAAATCCAGGTTGATCGAATCCGGCCTGTGCCATGATCACTGGAAACCATATTTTAACTCGACTGCCGGCATGCCCTGTATAATGCCCATCAGGATGACAAAGGTCCAGCAAAAATATCAGGCTGCTTTCGTTCGGTGGAAGGAGCTGCAATTTTTTGCCGGATTCGCAGCTATCTGTCCACATGTAAAAAATATGGAGTGAGATCAACCAAAACGTTACGTCTTTTATTCGAAGGCAGACTGCCGGATTTTATGAATAAGTGATTCTGTAGTTGTCAAAACAAGGAAAGTTTCTTATACATGAGCTGAATAGTTACAAAAATTCTTGCAATATCCACCCTTTTGATATACCGGTTTAAGTGCTTTTGCAGATACCATTAATACTTTTGAGATTTGTGAGAATCAATGATAGGGGCAAGAATGGTCGAGTTTTGCCGGAATTGAGTATAATGGCAAGATGGTTAAGATTTGACAATGGAAAAAATGCAGATCTGGTTTCTTTGTACTTTTTCAAAATGGGAAGGGGTCAGATATAAAGGTGATATTCGGTTCTGCACTTCTTTCATTTTAGCATAATATACAGTTAGATAATTTTTCCATGAACGATATGCTGATCCACACATGAGCTTGGACGAAGCCCTAACGGGCAGACAGAAGGAGTCTTCGTACTATTACCCAAGGGACAAACATCGTGGAGGCTCACCCGATAAATCGGGTTCGACCAACAAATAAGTTGAAGCTGACCTTATGGTCATTTTTTTGGCTGTGTGGCTGCAGCTTAACTTATAGTGTTAATGTTTTTGATGATGTGGAAAACACTTAACTAAATACTCTAAACTTATTTCAAAGGATTTTGTATGCCCAAACGACTAAGCCCTTTTTCATTTTATGATTTTTTAGGGTATTTCATACCAGGCGCAATAACTTTATATTTTGTCATTTTTGCTTGTTTCCATTCGAGCAATCATCAATCTATAATTTTAGCAGCATCTGAAACATTAACTCTATTCAAAAAAGATTTTTATATCCCATTTATTTTAATTTCATACATTTTGGGACACATGTTGAGTTTTCTTTCTTCGGTAACGATTGAAAAATACGCAAACTGGGCATATGGCTATCCTTCTAAATATCTTTTAGGAATAGATCCAGATGGCTACTTTAACCCACCAATAAATAAAAAAAGACGAATAGCTGGAAGAATTTTAATTGCAGCCCTTATTTTACCTGTAACATTCATGGATATTATTTTCGGATACATCTTTGACTGGCGAGGCCTTTATGTCAAGTCTGCCGGAGATTTGTCAATTAAAATAATAAAAGAAAGCATAACTAAAATTTATAGAGATATAAACGATATTGAAGGGCTTGGGCATAGTAGATTCTTTAAAGAACAATCCTTTTTCAGGTTTTGTTATCATTATGCCTTGGAAAATGCTGAAAATCATAATGTTAAAATGCAAAATTATGTAGCTCTTTTTGGGTTTACTATGACGCTTACAATTATTTTTGTTCTCTTTTTTTGGTTATTTCTGATTCATTATTTCGTAGGAAATATCGACAATAAATTAGCGACTATTTTATTAGCAATCAACGGCAATGTCAGTTTTATTTTTTTATATGGCATTTAATAAATTTTATAGGCGGTATAGCTTAGAATCTATGATGGCCGCATCCGTCGCAATAAGAAAAAATCAAACAAGGAGTGATAGTTAAACGAAATAATGCCTGACTATTTAAATGTTCAACCATCCCCTTCTGCGCTCGTTCAATCACTTCGCGATATTGGCTACTCTATGGAATCTGCCATCGCTGATGTGATAGACAATTCCATTACAGCGAAAGCGAAAAATATCCATGTCAATTTTGCATGGAATAATGAAAACCCCTGGATTGCTATTGTAGATGACGGTTATGGTATGTCTCCTGCTGAGTTGACGGATGCCATGAGACTCGGGAGCAGAAATCCCCTGGAGGACAGAAACGATGAAGATCTTGGGCGGTTTGGTCTCGGTCTTAAAACAGCGTCTTTTTCCCAATGCAGACAGTTAACACTTATCAGCAGGAAAGATGGGATACTGTCTTGCAGAGAGTGGGATCTTGATCAGATAGAAGAGAATCCTGATAGTGGATGGAGATTGAAGATTTTTGAAAATTCTGAAATTCAGGCGGATAAATGTATAGAGGATATACTTCCTTTGATGAATCAAACTGGAACTATTGTATTGTTAAGAAAGCTGGATCGTTATGACGGATTGGAAAGAAATTAAACTCGCTTGTTGAGCATACAAGAGTCCATCTTGAGCTGGTTTTCACCGTTTCCTTTCTCCCCGTCCAGAAGGAAAAAATCAATATATTTCTGAATAATGATCGCTTGAGCGCATTCAATCCGTTTAATCCAACCCACCCTGCAACCCAGGAGCTTCCAGAACAGTTTATACATGTTGACGAACAAGCCGTTAAGGTTCAACCGTATGTTCTACCGCATTACAATAAGACCTCCCGAGATGAATATCAAAAATTCGCCTGTTCAGGGGGGTATCTTCAGAATCAGGGTTTCTATGTTTACAGGAATCGCAGGCTTATTATTAAAGGCACCTGGTTTCGTCTCATTAAAAAAGAAGAACTGACAAAACTGATACGTGTTCAGATTGATATTCCAAATTCCCTGGATCATCTCTGGAAAATCGATGTAAAAAAAATCACATGCATCGCCGCCTGAAGCAATAAGAAACGAACTGAAGTTGATTATAGATCGAATCGCAGCATCCGGAAAAAAAAGTATACCGGCAGAAGGGGAAAAAAACTTGCCTCCAGTGTGAAAGTACCCGGATGGACAAGGACTGCTGCAGAGGGAAAGATATTATATGAAATCAATAAAGAACACCCTTTGATTATACAATTTAAAAATGACCTGCCAGATGAAAAGCAACGTTCATTCAAAGATTTAGTTTTCATGATCGAAAGCAGTTTTCCCACAGAGTTATTTTACAGTGACGTTGCAAAAAACCTGAAAACCTCTGCAAGCCAGAATTTAATGAAGAACAGGTCTCTGCACTCCTCGACATTTTTATCGTTCAAATGATCAATAGCGACATTCCAGAAACAGAAATTGCTGGTCGAATATTGTCAATCGATCCTTTTTCAAGCTACCCTGAAAAGGTTGAACAGCTCTTAAAAACAAAAGGATTATTAAATGAGTAATACAAATATGAAGTCTCAAGATTCAGCTGAAATTCTTGAAAAAATTGAAGATGGTGTTGCTATTTTACTTGATGGAGGAAATAAGGATCGAGATACCATTATTAATTTTGTCAGGACGGTAGTTGCCAGCCAGCACAATCAAGATATTGTTACAGAAAATGGTATTCTCCAGATAACAAAAAGACTTGAGGCTCGTTTTGATATAAGTATGGGGGTTGGTAATCTGCTTTCTGCGGAAGGCTATACACCATGGCTGGATGAGGCACGAAAAGACATTGAATGGTATTACTGGGAACGATATAAACGACTTCTTCCAGATAAAAAATTCAATCGTGAAGTAATCAACGTTCTGGATATAGACACAAATAAGATACTTGATCATTTAGAAAATCCTCTGAAAAAAGGAAGCTGGAAAAGAAAGGGACTATGTGTCGGGCATGTTCAGTCAGGGAAAACAGCAAATTACCTTGGTGTTATCTGTAAAGCGGCAGATGCCGGATACAAGGTTATTATTGTGATGGCTGGATTATTAAATGCACTTAGAAACCAGACACAGGAACGCATTGATGAGGGCTTTGTTGGTTTTGATAGCTCTCAGCAGCTCGAAGCCACAACACTTGAAGAAAAATTAACAGGTGTCGGGAACTTTTATGATCCATCAAACTGGCACTCTCCTGTACCTCTTACAACCAATTCACAGGATTTTGATAGAAAAATTGCGACACAACTCAGAGCACAGATCAGCCAGTTTAACGAACCCGTTATTTTTGTGCTTAAAAAAAAATGTCTCTATCTTGAAGAATCTCATAGACTGGCTCAAAAGCAACAACTCCGAATTGAACAGATTTCCCATGCTTCTGATTGATGATGAAGCTGACCATGCATCTGTTAATACTAATCGGGAAGATTTAGACCCCACTGCTACAAACAGTCGAATTCGAGAGTTGTTGAGTTTGTTTGAGCAAAGCTCTTACCTTGGATACACGGCAACCCCGTTTGCAAATATTTTCATCGACCCGGAAAATGATGATGATATGCTTAAGGACGATCTGTTCCCCAGGGATTTTATTATCAGTCTGGATACACCATCAAATTATGTTGGGGCGAGCCGTATTTTTGAAGAAGATGGGGACCTGGATATAGTCAGAGAAGTTAATGATTATGAGGATGCTATCCCCTGAATCATAAAAAAGATGAGTTCCCTCCTTTTCTTCCTGAAAGTCTTCATGAGGCCGTCCGTACATTTATTCTTGTAAAGGTGATTAGAAATTTGCGTGGTCAGGAGAACAGCCATAACTCCATGTTAATAAACATCAGCCGGTTTACCGATATTCAATCAAATGTAAAATGGCAGATACATGAATATCTTACAGAGCTGAGAGATGCGGTTAAAAACCACTATGCACTTCCGGAAGAAAAGGCTTTATCCAGTTCAAGTATCCGCTCTCTGAAAAAAACGTGGGACAAAGAATTCAGCGGAACAGAATTTATCTGGAGAGATATTCAAGTTGAACTCCGTACAGCTGTTTCACCGATTCGTGTTATTGAAGTAAACGGGTCAAAAAATTCAGAACCTCTGGATTACAACAAACATGATTATCCTAACGGGCGAAGTGTAATTGCAATAGGTGGTTTGAGCCTGTCACGTGGATTGACCCTGGAAGGTTTAACAGTCAGCTATTTTCTGAGGAATTCTATCATGTATGATACGTTGATGCAGATGGGGCGGTGGTTTGGTTACCGTACCAACTTCGATGATATCTGCCGTGTCTACATGACTGCGGAAGCTAATTCCTGGTATGCCCATATTTCAAGAGTTACAGACGAACTGAGAGAAGAATTCAGTCGAATGGAAAAAGCAAAAATGACACCCAGAGATTTCGGGTTGTGTGTACGAAACCATCCTGAAAGTCTTATTGTTACTGCAAGAAATAAGATGAGAACTGCAAAGCAAGTATTGCGTCAAATTAATCTTTATGGAAGGCTTGTCGAAACAGCGGTCTTGATCAAATCAAATGATGTATTGGAAAAGAACAGAAATGTGATTCGAACGTTACTTGACTCTGCAAAAGCGGAAGGTGTTTATAAGGAATTTAATGCCAGTCATCTCTTCCTGAAGGTGTCTGTTGATCATATTAAAAAGTTTCTTGATGATTTTATAAATCATCCTGCATCACAAAACACTGAAAATCGGCCTCTAATCGACTACTTGAAATTACTCTATGAGCAGGACAATATAAAAAGCTGGGACGTCGTACTGTTGAATAAACCAGGGTCAAAATCGACCATCGATGAACAGACCATTTCGGGTCTTTCTGTAAAACCGCAGTTCAGGAATGTAAACCCGGAAAGAGGAAATGGAATCGCTCAAAAAAATCGTCGAATTGGATCAGATCCAGATGAGCAGGCGGGTTTAAATAACAAAATCATGGAACAACTTTTAGATCAAATTCGGAACAAAATCAAGAATAAAATCTGCAGAATGCAGGAAATTAAGAAAACGACCTTTACTGCTGTTGCATTTACTGGATTGTTCTCTTGATGGGGTTTCCATAAATAAAAGAGGGGTTTTGCATTCGGTATAAGCTTTCCGGGTGAAAGCACCGTAAGAAGGCCTGAACGGCTTGTTGAGTACGTGGTTAATACTGTCTGGTGGCGTAATAATTATGCTGATCTTCTTGATGAAGAGGAGAACTCACTTGAATAATCCATGGGAAGAGATAAAAATTCCTTCACAGGATATACTATACAGGTCATAGATTCTGAGCACCCTTTGAGATTACTGAGGGCAAGGGATATTTATGGTCGATTTTTATTCATATATGAATTTTCCGGTTCAGACCATATCCCGGAAAAATTTCCTGAACTGAATGGTATTGATATTCATCTGCAGGGTCCGGAGCAGTCTGCTTCAGATAACTATATGCTCCTCCTGGTTCTTAAAGAAAACAAAGAATGGCAGATATTCCTTTCACTATGCAATGATCTTGTAGCATCAACAAAAATCGCTCGAAGTGAAAACAGACGCAACTTTGATTATTTTGAGGAGGCTTAAACGCTGGCAGCATTTCCTGCAGAGAGCCCGCTCAGGACTATTGCCTGAAAAGGAAATTAAAGGATTGATTGGAGAACTGCTTTTTATCAACGGACATCTGATCCCGGCTTTCGGTGCAGGCGCAGCCATTCAGTTCTGGCAGGGTCCTGAAGATTCCCCACAGGATTTTAACATCCACGATTGTGCTGTTGAGGTCAAATGCCAGCTGGGAACAACGACACCAGCAGTTCGTATTTCATCTGCTGATCAGCTGTGCACGCAATTATCCGAGATGTTTCTTTACGTCATTACACTTGGCAAATCTGATGAAGCTACTACTCTTGCCGTTAGTCTTCCATCACTTATCAGTGTAATCAGAAGTCAGCTGGAATCAGAGTCACCATCAGATCTGGAACGATTTAATGATCTGCTTTACCAGACAGGATATATTGAGTCCGAAGAATATGAGCATTTTAACTATATTCATGTCTCAGAGAAGATGTTTTCAGTAAAAAATAATTTCCCAAGGATCTGTTCTGAAAATCTCATCACCGGAATTGAAAGAGTTGCCTACAATATCAATCTGCATGACTGCGAACCATTTTCAGCAGTACCTGAATGGATGGAGCTATTATGAGCTACGAAGTTTTTTTTTAAGGATTTTATGCAGGATATTTATGCCCGTTCTGCAGCCGAAAGTGACTTCTCAGAAGTGGTTTTCACTGAAAGGGTCTGCGATTTTCTCGTTGAGCAGGCTGTGCTTGAAAATTACACTGCTGCCAGCTACAAAAAGAAAACTCTGGGGATAAGAGTCGATGCTTATCACTATTCAGATGAATCCGATATGCTGACTCTCATAGTTACTGATTTTTACAACGAGCCCGTGTCCTTGACTAAAACTATTATGACTAAAGTGTTTAAGCGTGCCGTGAAATTTTTTGCAAAAGGTCTCGACAGCTCATTTTATAAATCCCTGGATGAAAGCGATCCTGGTTTCGGTCTTGCCAGAGATATTAATGTTTTCTGTTCCAGTAAAAAGCTCAGGAGAATACGTTTTATATTACTTTCCAATGCCCTTCTAAGCAAAAGTGTCAATGATATACTTCCTGAATATGATGTTAAGGGATACCCCTGTTCATTTGATATATGGGATCTGGGTCGTATCCAGCGCATTGAAGAGTCCGGTAAGTCTCGTGAGGATATTGTTGTGGATTTCAGTTCCTTGTTGAAGCGCAACCTTCCATGTCTGCCAGCCTCCAGCAATAATGGAGCCTACAAATCTTATCTTCTGGCTCTTCCTGGTTCGCTGGTTGCCGAGCTTTATGATAAATATGGTGAGCGCTTGTTAGAGCAGAATGTAAGAACATTCCTTCAATTTCGAGGAAAAGTAAATAAAGGAATGCGAAATACGATTCAAAACAGCCCTGAAATGTTTTTTGCATACAATAATGGAATTACAGCCACAGCAGAAGAGGTATCAACAACAGAATTAAACGGTCAGGTAAGTATCAAGGCTATAAAAAAACTTTCAAATTGTTAATGGTGGTCAAACAACAGCGTCACTTTTTAATACTCACAGAAAAAACAAGGCTGATCTCACAGCAGTTCATGTACAGGCAAAGCTTACAGTGATCCCCCCGGAAGAGACAGAACACATTGTCCCCAAAATATCTGAATATGCTAACACACAAAACAAGGTCAGTGCTGCAGATTTTTTCTCGAATCATCCTTTTCACCTGAGAGTAGAAGAAATATCACGTCGCCTCTGGGCACCATCTTCCGAAGGCAGTTTACGGGAAACTCACTGGTATTATGAACGTGTAAGGGGGCAATATGCCAATGCACAAACGAATCTTACACCTTCCAGAAAGAAAGAGTTTCTTGCTGTTAATCCAAGAAAACAAATGTTCATAAAGACAGATCTGGCAAAATTCCAAGGATCATGGGACATGAAACCCCACATAGTAAGTCTCGGTGCTCAGAAAAATTTTGTGAAATTTGCTGAAGCTGTTTCCAAGAGGTGGGAAAATATGAACACGAATACAATGAGTTGTTTTTTAAACGATTGATTGCAAAAGCAATTCTTTTCGTACAATTGACCGGTTTATCATGAGGCAACCCTGGTATGGTGGATATAAAGCGAATATTGTGACATATACTGTTGCCAAATTTTCTCAAATGATTAATAACACCGGAATGTTTCTTGATCTGGAAAATATCTGGCAAAGGCAGAGCCTTACCGAAGTAATGGAAGAGTTTCTGATAACAGTTGCTGAAGCTGTCAATTCGGTTATTCAGGAAACACCGGCGGGTATAACGAATGTAACCGAGTGGTGCAAAAAAGAGGCGTGCTGGATTAATGCTCAGGAAATATCATTAGATATTCCCGAAAAGGTTCAAGAAGAATTTATTACCAGAAAAGAAAGAAAGTACAAAGATGCTGATGCCCGAACCGTTCAAAAAATAGACAATGGTATTGAGGCCCAGAAATTTGTACTGGAAAAAGGAGCTACATTCTGGAAGCAGATAATCTCCTGGTCAGAATCCAACAGAATTTTTTCTCCGAAAGAAACTGGTCTCCTTCAAAATGCAAGCCAGATCCCAATGAAGATTCCAAGTGAAAAACAATCCTTGCTGTTAGTGGGCATTGAAAAAAAAGCTCTGGAGGATGGTTTTTCGGCATGATCCCTGTAATTGACGTTTTTGCCGGGCCTGGTGGCCTGGGAGAGGGATTCTCCTCGTACACCGACCAGAACGGAAACCAACCTTTTGAAATCGCGTTATCAGTTGAAAAAGATATTTACGCCCACAGTACTCTGGAATTAAGGAGTTTTTTCAGAAAATTTCCAAAAGGGAAAATCCCTGATGATTATTATGATTACATTCGAAAAAAAATCTTTGACAAGCAGCCCAAGTGCCCACAAAAAATTACGGGCAGCACTCTTTGAAAAATATCCAAAAGAAGCCCGCCTTGCCCGACAGGAAGCCTGGCATGCAGAGCTTGGAAATAAAAGGAAATTTAATAAAAAACTCGATATCAGAATTAAAGAGATCATAGATTCCTCAAATGTGAATTGCTGGGGTATGATCGGCGGCCCACCATGTCAGGCATACTCTGTAATTGGAAGGTCCAGAAACAAAGGGATCTCAGGTTACACCGCTGAAAAAGACAAACGAAGTTACCTGTACCGTCAGTATTTAAGATTAATCGCCCGACATAAACCTGACTTTTTTATAATGGAAAACGTTAAGGGGATGTTGTCTGCAAAATTAAACGGAAAATCTCTTTTTGAAAAAATTCTGGATGACCTTAAGCGTCCTCGAAAAGCAATTAGGGGAATCGGAAAAATTTCATCACTTGGGTATCAGATTTTTCCTCTTGTACAAAACACTTCGAATTCGACAGAACCGGCCGATTTTATAGTTGAAACTGAGAATTTTGGCGTCCCTCAGGCCCGCCATAGAGTTATAGTAATGGGAATCAAAAATGGTTTTTCAACAGCCATTCCATCAACGCTGAAAAAGAAGAGACAGGTTACTGTAAAAGAGGTACTCAATAATCTGCCAAAGCTCAGAAGCGGCTTGTCAAAGGAGAAAAAAGAGAATAATACCTATGATCAATGGGTGAAAAAGGTCGCCAGGATAACTGACCTGAAATGGTTTAAAAATGCCCCTCAAAAAAAGTTAATAAAATGAAATCAAAAAAAATCTGGAACGAATCTCAGAAAGCATACAAGCACAGGGTAACGAGTTTTGCTCAGCTTCTATAGACGACTTCTCAGATAAAAAACTTTCATCCTGGTTTCTGGACAAAAAACTTAAAGGCGTATTCAACCACACCAGCCGTTCACATATGGTGTCAGATCTCCACCGGTATCTTTATGCCGCTTCATATACTGAAAAATATGGCAGATCCCCTCTAATTGCAGAATTCCCGGATGAATTAATACCTGCCCACAAAAATGCCAGAAGCGGTCATTTTAATGATCGATTCCGGGTACAGGTTGCAGGCAAACCTTCTGTGACAGTGACCAGTCATATTTCGAAAGACGGTCATTACTTTATCCATTATGATCCTACACAATGCCGAAGTTTAACTGTAAGAGAAGCTGCAAGACTGCAAACATTTCCTGATAATTATTTTTTTGAGGGGAGCAGAACACAGCAGTACATACAGGTCGGGAATGCTGTCCCGCCCCTGCTGGCAAGACAGATAGCTGAGATAGTTTATGATTTAATCAAAAAGTCAGTTTCGGAAATTTAATATGGATACTATTTCCAGTGAACATAGAAGCTGGAATATGTCACGGATCATGAATCGTGATACAAAACCCGAATTAATTGTTCGATCCTTATTGCACCACAAGGGATACCGTTTCAGGTTACACAGAAAAGATCTTCCTGGAAAACCGGATATCGTTTTGCCGCGTTTTAAAAAAATAATTCTTGTTCATGGCTGCTACTGGCATCGCCATGAAGGTTGTAGACTTGCCTACAACCCAAAAGCAGAGTCCGTTTCTGGCAGAACAAATTCAATCAAAACATTAAGCGGGATAAGATAGTTCGGAAAGAATTATCTCAAATGGGATGGCAGGTATATGTTATCTGGGAGTGTGAGACAAAGAAGATTGATCTGTTAGAAGATAAAATTAATCAAATATTTTCTGAGTAAAAAAAATACAACAATAAAAAAAATGCTACGGACTACGCCGCAGATTTTTGTGGTTACATTAAGCCTAGCGGCAGACATCGCAGTTTTAAGCGATGAGCAAAACTCGAAACGCCCTTATAATAGAGGTTTTCAAGAACCGATGAGGATACCTTTACCGGAGAACGGGGGGGAGCCAGCCTGCGCGCAAGAATTACGCCAGTCATGTCATTTGCAAAAAGACGCAAATGCCACGCCTGTCATAATTCTTGCAGCTTGGCTCCCCCCTTATCTCCTCTGCCAAGACTTCGATAACCGATGAAAACACTTTGCAGCCATACTCAGCTTCCTGAAAAGTCCGAATCC
>LQAH01000308.1_pt1 | contig 12431 bp, 21 predicted proteins | sample 1535791 | NCBI WGS metagenome assembly LQAH01 (sample SAMN04331585, study PRJNA305678) | bioreactor metagenome | isolation source: bioreactor_4 inoculated with Wadden Sea sediment 2nd replicate of a... | place: Germany:Bremen
CCTTGACATTGACAGGCCCGGACATGGTGATTAGGTTTAAGGTCATTCAGGCAGGCATATCCTGATTCATTAAAAACACAAAGAGAGGTAACCAATGATTGAATTGACAGATCCTGCAAAAGAGCAGATCGACAATTACTTCCAGGGGAAGGAACCGACCCCGATTCGAATTTTTCTTAATTCCGGCGGCTGAGGCGGGCCTTCTCTGGCCATGGCTCTGGATGAGCCTAAAAATTCCGATGACAGTTATGAGGTGAAAGGGCACAAATTTGTTGTGGACAAGGATTTCATGCAGAAAGCGGAACGGATCAAGATCGATTTCACGGGCATGGGGTTTCACCTGGACTCCAAAATGGACCTCGGTGATCCCGGATGCGGTGGATGTTCCGGTTCCTGCAGTTAATCATAACTACATAATTTGTAAAAAAGGTGTGCGGTAACAGGCACACCTTTTTTTGTTCAGGCCAGGGGTTTTTGTTCAATCCATGGACCGGATGACCAGCAGGATGCCGGACCGGATGTCGATTTGTGCAGAGGTTGCGGAAAAATAGTTGCTGATACCCAGGGTGGTGCCCATTTTAAGAGTGTGGTCTTCAAGCGGGTATGACAGGCCCTGGAGCGTGACCCCCGGACCGAGGACGTCACAGGGATGAGCGACACCAGTTCCCGGGGGTGCCTGTCATCACCAGCCTGTCCGTGACCACATAAATATCATTGTTGGTGTCCATGATTCTGGCAGATATGCCGGCTTTGGCCATCGGCAGAAGCAGTAGAATATTGGCCAGAGAGTGGTCCATCCGGGTACCGATGGCACCCAGAATCGTTATTTGTTCGGCACCATGCTCTTTTGCGTAAGCCAGGCACAATTCCAGGTCGGTCTGGTTTTTTCGGCGGGGATGCGACTGGATCAACACGTTGTTTGTCTGGAAAAATTCCAGAGTGTCCGGGTCAATGGAATCCATGTCACCGACAATCACATGGGGCAGGTAACCGGAGCCTTTCAAGTGCCTGGCCCCGCTGTCCGCTGCTATGATCAGGTCTGCGGTTTTCAGCAGTGAATAAAAGCGATGGTACCAGGTTCGGGTCCGGGACGCATCCAGTCTGCCGCCCGCAATGATTATACAGTTCATGCATGGGAAATTATCATGAAATACAGGGTTTGAAAACCGGTATTTGCATCTTGCCTTGACACCGGGAAAGCAAACTTATAATTAATCTGCATATGCGCGCGCCCACCATGATAAACCGGTATGTTTTCAAGGAATTTTTTCCGCCCTTTGCGATCAGCTTGTTCTTTTTGACATTTGTGTTTCTGATGACCCGGATCCCGGAAATCATGAACCTATTGGTCAATTACAACGCGGACCTGGGGGCGGTGGTGATGATGATTGTGTTTACACTTCCCCGGTTTCTGGAATTCACCATTCCCATGTCCGTGATGGTGGCCATACTGCTGACATTTATACGCATGTCCGTGGAAAATGAGATGACCGCCATGAAAGGGGCCGGGCTGTCTTTGTATCGGCTTTTGCCGCCGGTGCTGGTTTTCTGTGTTCTGGGGACCGGGCTGACCCTGTTTGTCACCTTGTTTGCCGTGCCCTGGGGCAAGCTGTCCATTAAAGAAAAACCCTGGATTTGGCCCGTTCCAGCATGGATCTGGCTCTGGAAGAGCGGCAGTTCAACAGCCGGCTGAAAGACATCATGATCTATGTGTCACACGTGGACGTGAAAACCAGGGATCTGACCGATGTATTCATTGAGGACAGAACGGTCAAAGGCATGACCCGGATCTCCATTGCTCCGAAAGGCTGTCTGATCCGCTCAACTGATAGCAATGATAGCAATCTTTATACCATCCGGCTTTACGACGGCATGATCAATCAGGTGGATATCGACAAAAAAACCGTGTCTAATATCCGGTTTGGGAATTATGATATCAATATCGATCTGGCCAGTCTTCAGCGGACAGCCGGTACAGGTGTTCAAAAAGACCTGGATGAATTCAGAATCCGGGAACTGATAGAATTCATTCGAAACGGTACATCCGATTTCCAGAAAATGAGTGAGGCTAAAATGGTGCTGCACGAAAATTTTCCGTGCCTTTCGCCTGTCTTTTTTTGGGCCTGCTGGCCTTTCCTCTCGGGGTCCAGTCCCTGGTGACCGGTCGGTCTTCCGGCCTGGGCCTGGGCGTTTGTTTTCTGGTGATCTACTATATGTTTCTGGCGGCTGGATGGTCTGCCGGTGAAACCGGGCGGTTTCCCCCGGTTCTGGGCATGTGGCTTCCCAACCTGGTTATGGGCGGGGCCGGGTGGCACCTTCTCAAGCGAAATGCTGATGAAAATCCGGTTAAAATGCCCCCCATGGCTGCCAAAGCCTTGTACTGGACCCAAAAAAAGGTGTTGAAATTCATCCGCCATGGCCTGTCTTCATAAATACTGGTTTAAAGAGTTTTTCAAATTCTTCGGCGTGATACAGGCCCTGATCCTGGTACTGTTTGTGATCATCGACTATCTGTCCCGCATGGATAAGTTTTTAAAATCCGATGTATCGCTGATCCAGGCGCTCTGGTATGTGGTGCTCAAACTGCCGTTCATGTTTGTTCAGCTGACCCCTGCGGCCGTTCTGCTGGCAACCATTACCGTGTTCGGGTTGATGAACCGGAACAATGAGCTGACCGCAGTGAAATCCTCGGGAATTTCCGTGTATTTCCTGGTCAGACCGGCTATTGTCATCGGTCTGCTGCTGGCCGGACTCATGTTCATTTTGGGCGAGTCTCTGGTACCGTTGTCCATGTCCAGATCCAATGACATCCGGCAGTATGACATCCGAAAACAAAACCAGATGACCCAGCACCGAAACAACATCTGGATCAGGTCCGACAACCGGCTGGTGCATATCCGTTTTTTTGATCCAGTCCAGAAAACCGTTGCCGGGGTCTGTGCCACCACCATGGATGAGAATTTTTTCTCATCTCGCGCATCGATGCCCGTTCAGGCAGGTATGAACTGGGCCAGTGGCTCCTGGAGGAGGTGGTGGAGCAGACCTATAACCCGGACACCGATGACTATGATGTCACCCTGTCGGACATGACGCTGGCGGAACTGGGGGTGGTGCCGGATGATCTGGATCAATGGGTTCAGAAATCCGATGAAATGGGGTTTTTCGATTTGAGATCCTATGTTCGAAAGGTTCGGGAGGAAGGGTATGATGCCACCGCTTATGAAGTGGACATGCACGGCAAAATCGCATTTCCCTTTATTTGTGTCATCATGCATTGGCCGGTGCTGCCGCGGGAATGCGGCCGTTTGCCCGGGTGAATCTGCCGGCCGCCATCGGACTGGGCGTGGTGATCTCGTTTGGTTACTGGGTGACGTACGGCATCTGTCTGTCCCTGGGGTACGCAGGGGTGTTGCCGGCCATGGTGGCGCCCTGGATGGCCAATGCCTTTTTTCTGGCCGGCGGCATCATTTACCTGATCAATACGGAATAGCCTTATGATATGGATTTATCATGTGCTGGTTTCAACGGGATTTGTACTGGTGCTGCCGTTGCTGCCCCTGGTCTGGCTGTTGTCCGGAAAACGGCGGGCCAATCTGCTCCAGCGGTTGGGATGGTGGACCGGGATCCAGAAACGGTCCGGATCCCGAAAGCCGATCTGGATCCATGCTCTTTCCGTGGGGGAGGTTACATCCGCGTTACCGCTGGTTCTGGCGCTCAACCGGCAATTTCCTGAAACCCCCATTGTGTTCACAGCGTCCACCCGGACCGGATATGACACGGCCCATACCTTGTTTTTCCGGGCCGATTCTCCTCTGGTGTCTCAAATTGCCTATTTCCCGTTTGATCTCCCGTGGGCCGTGGACCGGGTTCGGCGCGGATCGATCCGGCATGGATATGTCTGGTGGAAACCGATCTATGGCCCGGATTCCTTTATGCCATGCAACGGAAAAATATTCCGGTGATACTGGTGAATGCCCGGATGTCCCTTAGGTCTTTTCGTGGATACCGCCGGCTGGGGCCCGCAGCCCTCCTGTTTTTTTCAACATTGTCTCATGTGGCAGTGCAGACCCGTCAGGATCTGGAACGATTCAACGCTTTGGGCGTTCCAGAATCCCGCTTGACCCTGGCCGCAATATCAAATTTGATCAGCCGGTGGCGGGATTGGATGATACCGGAAAAAAAGACCTTGAAAACTGGTTTCATATAACTGGCAACGATCGACTGTGGATAGCTGGTTCTACCCATCCGGGGGAGGAATTGATCTTGTGGCAGGTGTTTCAGCAGATGCGCCGGAAAGTGCCGGATCTCAAGCTGGTTCTGGCGCCCAGAGATCCGGCCCGAAGCCGCCAGGTGGCCAGAGAGATCGCTCAGAACGGGGGGAATCCGGTATTGCTTTCAAGGACTCGAAATCAGCCGCCGGATGCGTCGGTGATGCTTCTGGACTGTCTCGGGGTGCTGGCAAAAGCCTATGCCGTGTGCGATGTGGCGTATATCGGGGGATCGCTTGTTCCCTGTGGCGGGCACAATCCGCTGGAACCGGCCGTGTTCAGGAAACCCGTCCTGTTCGGCCCCATATGGAAGATTTTACAGAGATGGCCGAGCTGCTGATGGGACGGGGCGGGGCCTGCCAGGTGACAGATGCCGGCTCTCTGATCCGTCATTTGACAACGCTGCTGACCTGGCCGGACCGTGCCCGGGACATGGGAACCCGGGCCTGGATGGTGTTTCAGGAAAATACCGGGGCTGTGGACCGGACAATAGCACTGTTCTCACAGCTGGGATTCGGAGACCGTCATGCTTAAAACTCTGGAAAAAAAGATCATACAGTCGTCCGGACGGATGGGACCTGTTCCGCTGCTGTCTTTTGAGGCCCTGCTCAAGGCGGTGTCATATGGATACGGGGCCGGTTCAGTCCTCAGAAACAAATGGTATGGGGCAAAAAGGATGGCATGGGCAGGTATCACCGTAAAACATTGCCCTGTCCCGTGATTTCCGTGGGCAACATCATGGCGGGAGGCACAGGCAAGACCCCCATGGCCGTGTATCTGGCGGATCTGCTGCTCCGGCTGGGAAAGCATCCCGTGGTGATCAGCCGCGGATACAAAGGCCGGCAGAAAAACAGGCAGCAGTGGTGAGCGACGGCACTCAGCTGTTTCTGGATGCGACCCAGGCCGGGGATGAGCCCTATATGATGGCCCGGTTGAAACGGTTTCCGGTGGTGGTAGGGAAAGACCGTTACCGGGCAGGGTGCCTGGCCCTGGACCGGTTGCCCGTGGATGTGGTGGTGCTGGATGACGGGTTCCAGCACGTGCGGTTGAACCGGGATCTGGACCTGGTTTTGATGGATCATGATTTTCCGGTGGGGAACGGCCGGGTCCTGCCGGCCGGCCGGCTCAGGGAACCGGCGGTCCCGGCCTTGGCCAGGGCCGATGCCGTGATACTGACCCGGTGTCCGGATTCTGTTTTGCTGGCTTCTCACTGGGTATCGGGGGCTGCGCCGGGTCTGCCGGTATTTTATAGCCGTCACCAGCCGTTTATGGTGGAGGTCTGTTCGGCCGGTTCTTACGTCAGTATCCCCAGCGGGCCTGGGATGCCAAATCCAGAACCACGGGTGTCCGTGGATCAGCTTCATGGGCTTTCCGTGGTCCTGTTTTCAGGGATTGCAGACAATCGGGCTTTTTTTCGAACCATCCGGGATCTGGGGGCCAATATTCTGGATCATCTTGAATTTGAGGACCATTACCGGTATAAGAGGGCTGATTTTGTAAAAATACAGCAACGGGCCCTTGCCCTTAAGGCGGACATGCTGGTGACCACCGAAAAGACCGGGTTAAACTGGATCCTGACATTGCCTGGCTAATGGATGTCGGCGTGGCCGGAGTCCGGCTGTCCCTGGATAATGACGCTGAATTTTCCCGGTTGATTGACACCCGGATTTTAATATGACATGTCATGAACCCATGAAAGAGGATCAGATCTACCGGCTGCTGAAACGGGCGGTTTTCCTGCTGGGATGCCTGCCGGTTTCCGTGGCCGATTTTATTGCCAAGGTTCTGGGAAGGCTTTGGTTCCGGTTGGACAGACGTCACCGGGATATTACGCTACAGAATTTAACCCATGCCTATGGCCGGGAATGGTCCAGGGAAAGAATTGAAAAAACGGCCCGGCAGGTGTTTGTGAATATCACGGCCATGTTGTTTGAGGTGGCCTGGTCTACCCGGCTTTCCAAACGAAATCTATTGTCCCGTTTCACGATTAAGGGCATGGAGCATGTGGCAGCGGCCCATGCAAAAGGCAGGGGCGTGGTGGTGATCACTTGTCATATGGGCAATTTTGAGATGCTGATACCCGTCATTGATGGGACGGGGTTAGACGGTTATGCCATTTACCGGACCCTGGATTTTGCCCCTCTGGAAAGACTGATGCGGGATTTGCGCCAGCGGTTTGGCGTCACCATGATCCCCATGCGCGGGGCATCCAGAAAACTGGAAATGATCCTGTCCAGCGGAGGGGTGGTGGGGACGCTCATCGATCAGAACGTGGATTGGTACAAAGGGGTCTTTGTCCGGTTTTTCGGGCGGAGCGCCTGTACCAACAGCGGTTTGGCAAAACTGGTCATGAAGACGCGATCCCCGGTGGTGCCCATGTATACCATCCGGGATAAACGGCGGTTTGTCATCCGGTTTCTGCCGGAGGTGCCGATATCGGTCACAGGCGACCCGATCCTGGATGTTGAAACCAATACCCAGCGGTTTACGACAGCCGTGGAAACCATGGTCCGGCAGTGCCCGGACCAGTATTTCTGGGTGCACAACCGATGGAAGACCCGGCCCTGGTGCCGGTGGCCCGGTCGGGAGTCCCAGTAGCGGCCTTGTTCTTTCCGGCCCGGCCTGTGATGATATCATTGGCAGGTCCGTCCGTATAATGAACCGTTAATTTGGAAGCAATGAAAAAAAAGATATCCAGCCAATCCTGCCACCGGATTCTGATCCGGGCTGCCAACTGGGTGGGGGATGCCATCATGACCACACCGGTGATCCGGGCGGTGCGTAAAAACTGTCCGGATGCCCACATTACGGTGCTGGCCAAACCCTGGGTGATCCCGGTGTATGCCCCCAATCCCCATGTGGATGACGTGATGGTGTATGACCATGCATGCCGCCACAAATGGGGATGGGCACCCTGCGCCTGGCAAAGGATATAAGGCGGCGGCGGTTCGACCTGGCCATTCTCATGCAGAATGCGTTTGAAGCGGCTCTGCTGGTGTTTCTGGCCGGGATACCTTTGCGGGTGGGGTACAACACCGATGCCAGAACCATGCTGCTCAGGCCGGCCGTTCCTCTGGACCCGGCCCTGAAAAAGACCCATCTCATCGATTATTACCTGGGGATCCTGAAAGGGGCGGGACTGGCCACCGATGGCCGCCAGATGGATCTGCATATATCCCGGGCCGATCATGACGCGGCCGACGTCCTGCTGGCCGGCGTCAAACAGACCCGGTCGGAACGGTTGCTGGGCATTAACCCCGGGGCCACCGGCGGGACTGCTAAACGGTGGTTTCCGGACCGGTATGCAGCCCTTTGCCGTCGCCTGGCTGAGACGTATCAGATACAGGTTCTGATTTTCGGCGGCCCCGGGGATCATGCGTTGGGCGAACGGATTTCAACCATGGCACCGGGCAGCTGTGTGAACCTGGCAGGGAAGACCACTTTGGGTCAGGCGTTTGCCTGATTCAGCAGTGTGATCTGTTTGTGACCAATGATTCCGGACTCATGCATGCGGCCGCAGCCCTGAATATTCCCCAGGTGGCGGTGATCGGTTCCACGGACCCGGTGGCCACCTCTCCGGACAGCCCGACCAGTACCTTGATCCGGGTGCCGGTTTCGTGTGCTCCATGTCTGAAAGACGAGTGCCCCACTGACCATGCCTGTATGGACCGGATTACGGTGGACAGAGTGTTTGACACCTGCTGCCGGATTCTGGAGTCAGGACAGGCATCCTGAATTCAAGGAGAAAGAAACTGTTTTCATCCATTGACAAAATTCTGATCATCAAACCCAGCGCATTTGGCGATATCATCCATTCACTGCCGTTTCTGTCGGCCATCAAAAAGCAGTTTCCCCATGCCCGGGTGGACTGGGTGGTGGCCGAGGGCCTGCACACTTTTCTGGAAGGTCATCCCATGATCCAAACTTTGTGGGTCATCAAGAAAGACCGGTGGAAAGAGTGGTCCCGTCTGGGCAAAACCGTCAAAGAGATTGTATCGTTGAAAAAACATCTGGGCCGGACAGAATATGATGTGGCCATTGATTTGTCCGGGCTTTTCAGGTCCGGGGTGATCACCTGGTTTTCCAAGGCCCCTGTCCGGCTGGGATTCAAGGAATCGGATGAGGGCAGTCCGTTTTTTTATACTCATAAAATTCATGGCAGCATGAATATCCATGCCATAGACCGGTATCTGGAGATTGCCAGGTTCATGGGATGCGCGGCAGATTCCATTGATTACCCTCTGGCTCCCTATGAACCGGTCCCGGATATTCTGCAACACTTGCCGGAAAAGTTTGTGGTCATGGCTCCGTCAGCCGGGAAGCCGGCCAATCAGTGGCCGGCGGAAAAATTCGGGGAACTGGCCTCCCGCCTTTCGCTGCCCTGTGTCATCATTGCTTCGGCCAGTGAAGCGGGTGTCGCTGAAATCGTGGTGGCCCGTTCAAAGGGAAATGCCATCTCCATTGCCGGGAAAACCCGGCTCAAGGAGCTGATCCCCGTGATCCGACGGGCCGCATTTTTTGTATGCAACGACACCGGCCCCATGCACTTGGCCGCTGCATTGGACATTCCGGTGTTCGCCATTTTCGGCCCGGCCAATCCGGTGCGCACGGGACCTTATGGGGATATTCACACCGTGATCCGGCTGGACCTCGCCTGTGCCCCTGTTATGCGAAACTCCCCTGTACCCGGTATGATTTCAGATGTATGAAAGACCTGTCTGTGGTCCGGGTCCATGATGTCATCCGGGGAAAAACGGGGGAAAAATGAAATTGTCCGTGATCGTTACCACCTATAACCGGCCGGATGCGTTGAAAAAGTGCTGGAAGCCCTGGTTGCCCAGACCCGGATTCCGGATGAAATCCTGGTGGCGGACGATGGGTCCGGCCCCGGAACAGAGGCCATGCTGACGGCTTTTGAGAACCGGTCCGGTCCGGTGTTTTTCCATATCTGGCAGAGAGACCGGGGGTTTCGGGCGGCCCTGGCGAGGAACAAAGCGGTCGCCGTATCATCGGGTGATTACCTGGTGTTTCTGGACGGGGATTGTATTCCGGACCGGCATTTCATCTCGGACCATCTGGCTCTGGCGGAGCCGGGGTGTTTTTTTCAGGGCAAGCGGGTGTTGGTGGATGAGATCGCCTCTGCAGCGTTTGATATGAGTGCTGGCCGTTTTTGGGCCGCTTGATTTTTGGTGCTTTGTCCGGGCATCTGGGTAATGCCCACCATATTTTTCGGATTCCGATTTTTCCAAGCCTGAAAAAAGGGCACCGGCTGTCCGGCATCCGAAGCTGCAATATGGGTGTTTTCAGAGCAGATGTCGTGGCGGTGAACGGATTCAACCATGATTTCGAGGGATGGGGCCGGGAGGATTCCGAATTTGCCGTCCGGTTGTTCAAACATGGCCTGATTCGAAAAGAACATCCGTTTCGGGCCATATGCTATCATCTGTGGCATCCGGAAAATCCCCGGACCCGGGTGCCGGACAATGACCGGCTGCTGGAAAGAGCCATGGCTGCAGACACTTGTGTGTGCCATAACGGGTTAGACAGCCTGGGAAAAAGTCAATCATCCATTCCAGTGAACCAGCGGACAAGGACAGCTGATTTATGGCAAAGTTATCAGTTTACATCATTGCGTATAACGAGGAAGACAAAATCAGGGATGCCATTCAAAGCGTGGCCTGGGCCGACGAAATTGTGGTGGCGGATTCTTTCAGCACCGATGCCACCGCTGCCATTGCTAAAGATCTTGGCACCCGGGTGGTCCAGATTCCGTTCAAAGGATTCGGAGATTTGAGAAATCAGGCCATTTCCGCCTGCACCCATGACTGGATTTTCAGCCTGGATTCGGATGAACGGTGTACCCCTTCCGCCAAAGAGGAAATCCGAACAATCATTGCAGATCCGGAAAGCAACGATGCCTATTATGTTCCCCGGCGCAACTATTTTATGGGAAAATGGATCCGCCACGGCGGATTTTATCCGGATTTCCGCCAGCCCCAGCTGTTCCGGAAAGGGACGTTGAGATTCATGGACGACCCGGTTCACGAGCGGTATGAGGTGATCAGTGAAAAAACCTGCGGAACCATGACCGCTGACATTGACCAGATTCCGTTCAAGAATCTGGAGGAGATCATTCACAAAGCCAACCGGTATTCCACTCTGGGGGCTGAAAAACTTGAGGAAGGCAGAAAACGGTCCAGTATGTGGGCGGCCGTATTCCACGGCCTGTGGGCCGCATTTTCCATCTATGTGCTCAAACGGGGATTTCTGGACGGATGGGCCGGTTTCATCATTGCCTTTTCGAATTTTGAAGGCACGTTCTACAAGTATGCCAAATTTCATCTGAAAGAAAAAAAAATCGGTTAGCTGAGACTCGCGTTACGGTGTATCTGTATTTTTCGTGAATCCCCGATATGTCTTTGTTGGTCCAATTTGATCTGGTGGAGCTGATAAATCCGTAAAATGGCTTTTCCCATGGCGTCCAGGGTGTGAGATTTCTGAACATTTCCCCGGGCATTTTCTACCCGTTTCCGGGTGTCGGTTTCCCCGTACAGGGTCTGCCTGATCTGTTGTGCCAGGGTGTCGGCATCCCCGGGATCGAACAGCAGTCCGGTATCGCCATGCCGAATGATATCCGGGATGCCGCCGGTTTTGAACCAATGACCGGACAGTCACAATACATGGCTTCCAAAAGCGCCTGAGGTATCCCTTCAAAGGGAATGCCGTTGATATTTTCAGATGCCAGCACCTTGCAGTCCAGAGCTCGGTAAACAGGCCAGACATCATCCGTGAATCCCATGAAATGGGTTCGGGAATAGATTTCCAGATCCTGGGTCATTTTTCAAGCCGCTTTTGATACACATCCGGGCCGTTTCCCACCAGGACCAGGTGATGAGGAATGTGTTGGAACACCTGTTTGAATGCCTGCACCAGGGTAGTGACCCCCTTGTCTTTGGACAGGCGGCCCACAAATCCTACAAAACGGGTATCTGGCGGGCTTCCAAACGTCTCAGCCAGATGTTTTCTGGCCGAGTCCCTGGGGGCAGTGGTGTCAGGGGGTAGAATTCCGCTGGGAATGGAAAAATCTGTGTGTCTTTGAGATTGAAAAGGGTTTGCAGATGCCGGGTGGTATAATCCGCTGTGGTGAATACATAATGGCACAACTGCTTGTATAAACGGCGGTTATACCAGGAATTTTTACATGCGCGCTGATGTGCCGGGACAGTATCCGACAGGGAATATTTGTCTTTTCAGCTGCCGGCAGTGCAACCTTGGTGTCATTGTTGCCGTGGGTGTTCACGATATCCGGCAGTTCGTTCTGAAAGATCCGGACCAGGCTCCGGTAATCTCTGATAACGCCCATTCGGGAAAAAGAGATGGGATAGACATGAAATCGTTCTTTTTTGGCCCGTAAGAACAATTGTGAGTTTCTGGGGGCCACCAGGATCACCTGGTGGCGGTGATTTCGCATCCATACCGCTTCGTTGAAAATGCGTTTTTCCAGCCCCCCCCACTGGGTATGGCAGGTGGTATGAATGATTTTGTAATGGGTTTGGGTTGGGTTCAGCATTTCAGCAGCGCCTTTTCCACCCGTTGGATATCTTCGGGCAGATCGATTTCCGGGGAATCAAATGCGGTCACTGCCACATGGATGGAAAAGCCATGTTCCAGGGCCCTGAGCTGCTCCAATTTCTCCACGGCCTCGCACCGGCCGGTGGGTAGGGAAACAAACCGGTCCAGAAAGGATTTTTTATAAGCGTAAAACCCCAGGTGTTTGTAGTAATCGGACTGGGTGCCGGCATCCCTGGGAAACGGGATTTGTGCCCTGGAAAAATACAGGGCGTGCCCCCGTGTGTCAAACACCACCTTCACATCCTTGGGATCAATGATCTCCCGGGGATTGACAATTTTAAAAGCCAGGGTGGACATTTCCACCGCAGGGCCGCGGTCAAACGGGGAGATCAGGTCATTCAGGGATTTCGGATCGAACACCGGCTGATCTCCCTGGATATTGATCACAATGTCATCCGGTGGCAGATTGAGGAGGTTCGCGGTTTCCGCCACCCGGTCAGTGCCGGACCTGCAGGTGTCCGATGTCATGACCGCGTTGCCGCCGAACGCTTCCACCGCTTTGACAATGCGGTCGTCATCCGTGGCCACCCA
>LQAH01000309.1_pt1 | contig 12416 bp, 16 predicted proteins | sample 1535791 | NCBI WGS metagenome assembly LQAH01 (sample SAMN04331585, study PRJNA305678) | bioreactor metagenome | isolation source: bioreactor_4 inoculated with Wadden Sea sediment 2nd replicate of a... | place: Germany:Bremen
ATATGTTGTTCCTGACATTTTGTTGGAGTACTTGCAAAGCAGCATAATATTAAACACATTGTTACAGGTGTTTCTCAAAGTGATTACAGTGGGTACCCAGATTGTAGAGATGTTTTTATTAAATCCTTAAATGTTTCCCTTAACTTATCTATGGATTATGATTTTGTCATTCATACTCCACTTATGTGGATAGATAAAAAAGAAACGTGGGCATTGGCTGACACATTAGGCGTACTCGAACTTGTAAAGAATGAAACCTTGACTTGTTATAATGGTATTATTGGACAAGGCTGCGGTCAATGTCCTGCATGTGTCTTAAGAAGACAAGGCCTAGAGCAGTATTTGAATGAAAAATAAAGACTTGAATTATAGAAGCGTGAGAATTAAAATTCTCATGCTTTCTCTTTTGAAAACTTAAATATTAATGAAGGTTTCCTTAATTGATTGCATTCATCATAAACAGTTGGTAAAATTTACACAGGAGGCGATGATATGGCATTTCAATTTGCAACTTATGAACAAATGACAGGTGCATCAGAGCATACACCGGCTTATTCGTGTGTAGCACAAGGTAGTGGGTTTTTCTTTGCTAAAAAAGGAGCTATGGTTGCCGATCAAGGGAACTTTAAATATGAAAAGGTATTAATCGATCCTAATGCTAATGGCAACCTAATTAAGGGAATAATGAAACAAATGGGCCGTAAACTAGCTGGTGAGAATATGCCTGTTATGAAAGTATCTGGTGACGGCTTGTGTGTATTAGCATGGGAAGCTAAGAACGTTAAGGTTATTCCTATGAACCCAGGAGACCGTATAGGTGTAGAATCAGAAAATATATTGGCTTTTTCGGGTAATTTAAATTATGGGGTTCGTTTTATAGGATCCGGTGTTATTTCTCAAAAAGGTCTATTTACGACAGATCTTAAAAATGAATCTAATGAAACAGGATATGCAGCTATTATTACTGATGGCAATGCAATTGTTATGCATTCTCCATGCCGTGTGGACCCAGATGCTATCATTTGTTGGACGGGTAATGATCCGCAAATGAAGATTGATGTGAATTGGAAAACCATGTTAGGGCAAACTTCGGGAGAGTCTTATATGTTTTCTTTTCCTAATGCTGGGCAAACAGTTATTTTACAACCATCTGAAAGACAATCAGGTCTTCATGTAGGAATCGATGGTGGTGGACAAGCTCAAACTCAGGCTGGACCGGGTTTTGGCTTTGGGAACCCAAATCAACAAGGAGGCTTCCCGCAGCAAGGGAATCAAGGACAACCTTATCCAAACCAAGGATACCCGAATCAGGGTCAACCTAATCAAGGATACGGTGGTAATCCACAACAGGGACAATGGAATCCAAATCAAGGGAACTGGAATCCCAACCAAGGTGGTTGGAACAATAATAGGTAGTTGAAATATATAGCAAAAGGATCTTTAGTATAATCAGCTAAAGATCCTTTTTTATATTATTATGATTTTAAATTTAATCTTGCGTTGAATATTATCTACTGTGTACACATGTAAATAACTTTTCTTACGCATTCAATAATTGAATCAAATAAATATGTATCTTGTTGTTTAACCAAATGGATTAACTTGCTTTCATAATCAAGTGAATTAAAGTCTTCAATCCACCCTAAAGCTTCTGCGTCAACGAAAGTATATTGACCTTGATCTGGCACTTCAATGGTGAAGATCGGAATTTGAACTTCCATGACTCCTTTTCTTAATATGAGTGTTGCAGGTTCGTAATTATGTATTTCCATACCTTTGTAATCTTCTGGATTGGATATGGAGAATGTAAGTGATAAATAATCTTTTGAATACGTGAAGTGTCTAAATAAAAAGTGTGTCCACTAATATTTATACGGTGAGGCAAATAGAGATTTATAGTAGATGACTCAAAATGTTCAAGGATTTTTAAAAAGGGAATAAGATGTAAAATGTCTTCATAATTATGGCCTAAGACTTTTGCTTTGGCGTCCATATCGCCAGAATTCATATACTTAAAGTATAAATGTATGCTCTCCTTACCAGATATGGTATCTTCGCGAGGAATATTTAAAAATGTTTCAAGTGTTTTTAACTTGTAGTTTTCAACCGGCAATTTGGATGACTTACTTACGCGGTATAAATCAAAGATTTCTTAGAATGGATGCGTGTGCTTAATTGATGATGCTGAAGTCTTTGTTTAAATATGGGATATCAAATGAAGACCCATTAAAGTTAATGAGTACCTCTTTATCTTTTATATAAGGAGTAAAAGCTTTTAGGATATCAAATTTCCTTATTTATATGGGTGCAAAAAGTTGATGTACATAAGCTGTGTCATTATCAAAAGTTATAAATCCAATTAAAATAACTTTGCTTTGACTAGGGCTTAAGCCTGTTGTTTCAATATCAAAGATCATGAGTTCAGATAGCTTGAAATATGAATTGAGTAACTGGATAGATGATTCGCTGAGTTGATGTTTTTGAATAATGTGTTCCATAATCGATCTCCTTATGTCATCATCTTAACTGAATTAATTAAGGATAGCAACTGGTAGAAAAAGAGCATATGAAAATGGGATAATAAGTTAACTTTTTAGCCAGATGATCTGGACATATGGTATACTTTAATCGTGTTTAAAAAAGACAACTGGGGGCTACAATGATTACTAAAGATACCTTTGTCAGAGGTAGCAAAAGTGGAATAGAAACGATTATTACAATGTCTAAGGTTATTTTACCTGTTTTCTTTGTGGTTAAGGTTCTAGAAAAATGAATGTTATCAATTTTATAGCAGGTTATTTAGAACCGCTAACTAAATTATTCGGCCTTCCTGGTGAAGCTGCAGTACCTTTGGTGTTAGGTAATGCGATAAATATATATGCTGCGTTGGCTGCTATTGAACCTTTGGGATTAACACCGAAACATGTAACCATACTGGCCGTAATGATATCTTTCTCACATACTTTGCCAGTTGAAACAGCGGTTTCAAAAAGAGTTGGCGTAAGTGCATTCATGATCGTTGGGATCCGTTTAAGTTTAGCAGCTGTTTCTGGGATCGTAACTAAACTTAATTCTATAATGGGTTCATTAGAAACAGAAAATATAAATTTAAACAGGAGAATATCATGGATGTATTGAATTTTTATAATAGAAACACTATGGCAAGGTTTAGAATCCATTTGGGGATTTGCTGTCATTGTTTTTCCATTGATGATTCTTATGGAAATTGCTAGGGATATACATCTGCTAGAATGGTTAGGCAAAATATGTAAACCCTTAACTAGGTGGATGGGTGTTTCTGAAGATTCTGCGTTTCCCTTGGCTATAGGACTGGTTTTTTGGACTTGCATATGGTGCAGGAGTTATTATTAAAAGTTCTAAAGATGGTAATTTAGATAAAAAGAAGTTTAATACTTGTTTCCATATTTCTTGCATGTTGTCATGCCGTATTTGAAGACACACTTCTGTTTGTAACAATAGGTGCCAATGGTTGGATGTTGTTAACAATACGGATTATAACTGCATTTTGTACTAACAGCCTTAATTTCTCGAAAATTAAAGGTAACTGACACAGTGAAAAGTTCTTCGATTACTGAAGAAGTAGACTAAAAAGGGGGGAAGGGTATGAGACTCGTTTCCATACATGATTTAACTAACGGTATGATTCTTGGCGAAGATATCATGAATAACGATGGCATCATATTCTTAACACGTGGTGTAATATTAACTGATAGAAACATACGTAGTCTAGGACAATTTGGTATCGATTTTGTTTATATAATGGACGGCAAGGAAACTATTGAAGATACTGTTCAAGCAGCACTGGATACGCCTGAAGCCAAATTGAATAAAGAATATAATCATACAATTAATAGCTTTAAAGATCTTTATCATAATGTGAGGTTAGGGAAACAAGTTGTTATTGACGAAGTTGAAGAGAATATACAACCTCTTTTAAAGAATATAATGGCTAATAATAACATACTAGGCAGCTTACGAATGATTCAAATAAGTGATGAGTATACCTATATGCATTCGGTAAATGTTGGCCTTATATCAACCATGATTGGAAAATGGTTAGGATTTTCAGAAACAGATTTAGGAAACTTAGCCCTAGCTGGATTTATGCATGACTTAGGGAAATCTAAAGTACCTAATGAAATTATAAATAAGCCTGCGAAATTGACTGTTGAAGAATTTGAAAATTATAAAAATGCACCCAGTTCATGGTCATGAAATATTAACCAAATCAGAGAATGTTAATGTAGATATAATGCTGGGTGTTTTAGAACATCATGAAAGAATGGATGGTAAAGGATATCCCAATGGGACCAAAGGAGATGGAATCCATGAATTTGCACGTATTATTGCAGTGGCCGATGTCTTTGATGCATTGACTTCGAATCGAGTTTATAAAAGTAAGTTATCGCCCTTTAGAGTTGCAGAGATGCTCATGGAAGAAGCGGTGGGGCATTTAGATCCTATGATTACACAAACCTTCTTACGAAACATTGCTAATTTTTATGTTGGAAATAAGGTTCGACTAAACAATGGTGAAATTGGTGAAGTTATTATGGTTAATAAGTTCCACTTTACGCGTCCCCTTGTTAAGGTTAAGGATAAGTTCTTTGATTTAGCGTCAAATTATCATTTAGAAATAATTGAGGTATTAGACTAGATTGAGACAAACTCCTCAGTATTCATTGTCAGTAGATATTTTAAGCCATCCATCTGGATGGCTTTCTTTACAAATATAGTTAGGTACGATAGAATAGTTTAGTTGTAGAGATTGTATGTAAGAACGAATAAAAGGAGCGATTATATGATTGCTTATTTAGATAACAGTGCCACCACTCAGGTGAGTCGTGAAGCTGCTGATAAGATGATGAAAACAATGATAGAGGATTTTGGTAATCCTTCATCTATGCATAGAATGGGTGTTACAGCGGAAAAGGAAATCAAAGAAGCGAGACGTACCATAGCTAAAACATTAAGTGCTAAGGAAAAAGAAATTTATTTTACGTCTGGTGGAACTGAGGCCAACAATTTAGCAATTCGAGGAATTGTGAGTGCACAGTCTAAAAGAGGGAACCATATCATAACGTCTGAGATAGAACACCCTGCTGTGTTAGCAACCATTGAAGATTTAAAAAAAATAGGTTTTCGTGTTTCGGTGATACCTGTTGATGAATTGGGTCTTTTGAAATTAGATGTATTAGAAAAAGAACTGTCAGAAGAAACAATACTGCTAAGCATAATGCATGTTAACAATGAAGTAGGCAGTATTCAACCTATAGACAGAATCGTTAAAATTGCACGAAAGATAAACAAAGGTATTAAAATACACGTAGACGCTGTACAAAGTTACGGGAAATTACCAATTAACCTGAAGCGGTTAGATATTGATGCACTGAGTATAAGCGCCCATAAATTTCATGGACCTAAAGGTGTGGGAGCTCTCTATTTAAGGGATACAACCCGTGTCGTACCCATAACAACAGGCGGTGGCCAAGAAAAAGCCATTCGACCAGGTACAGAAAATGTGCCAGGTATTGTAGGAATGGCTGTCGCAGCAAAAGCGATTCATGAGAATATAGGTACACAATATAAATGCGTATTGGATCTTAAAAACAAACTGTATGAAGGAATAAGAGAACAAATCCATGGACTTAAGTTAAATAGTTTGCTTAACGACCAAGGGTTACCCTATGTATTAAACGTTTCCTTTGTTGGGATTCGCGGAGAGGTCTTATTGCATGCCCTTGAAGAAGAAGGTATTTATGTATCGACGGGTTCGGCATGTTCATCTAACCAAAACAAATCCTATTCTCATGTATTAGAAGCTATGGGCTTGAATACTGCGGAAAAAGAAGGCGCCATCAGATTTAGTTTAAGTTATAAAACCACAGAAGAAGAAATTGTGTATGCTATTCAAAAGGTTGTTGAAAAAGTAAAAGATCTTGATCAGATCATTAAGGGGAGATAGTATGGAAGGTTTATTGTTAGTCCGTTATGGAGAAATTGCGTTAAAAGGGAATAACCGTCCTTTTTTTGAGAAAAAGTTAGTTCAAGGTATAAAAAATAATCTGGATGGACTAGAATACAGCGTAGAACGTCAACATGGCCGTATCTTTGTAAAGTTCAATATGATCGATAAAGAAGAGATATTGAAAGGGTTACAAACACCTTTGGTGTGGTTTCTGTTTCACCGGGTGTTGTTGTTGAATTGACCCTGCAAAATATTGTTGAGGCAGCTTTGGAGCAATTTAAAGAAGCGGCAGAAATCAAACCATTCAAAACCTTTAAAGTAGAATCAAGACGCAGTAATAAGGATTCGCTCATACATCACCAGAAATTAGTAAAATGGCTGGTGGTTATATACTAAAAATATTGATGGATATAAGGTGGATGTTCATACGCCGGATGTAACTGTAAATATTGAAGTCAGAGATAAAGCCTATATATTTACCCATACTGTTCAAGGGCTTGGTGGTATGCCTTATAGATGTTCTGGTAAGGCCATGCTATTACTTTCTGGCGGCATCGATAGTCCTGTTGCAGGGTGGATGATGGCAAGACGTGGGGTAGAGATCGAAGCAACGCATTTTCACAGCTATCCATTTACCAGTGAACGTGCCACTGAAAAAGTGATGGATTTAGCACGAAAACTTGCTGGGTATACAGGTTCGATTCGTGTGAATTCAGTTAACTTACTGGAAATTCAAAAAGCTATTAATGAGCATTGTCCTTCTAGTGAAATGACCATATTATCCCGTCGTTTTATGATGATGATCGCTGAAAAGTGGCAAAAAGCGAAAATGCCAAGCTTTGATTACGGGTGAGAGTATTGGACAGGTAGCTTCTCAAACGATTGAAGGTTTAAATGTTACAAATGATGCTGTTACACTTCCTGTCTTCAGGCCACTTATTGCCATGGATAAAGTAGACATTATTAAAGTAGCAGAAGATATTGACACATTTGAGACGTCGATATTACCATTTGAGGACTGTTGTACAGTCTTTTTACCAGATCGTGTTGTAACGAAGCCAAGAGTCCTAAATATAAGAGAATCACAAGACTTATTAGATTCTGAGACCCTCATTAACAATGCTATAGAAAAGATGGAAGTATTCCATATAAAAACGCGATTAATTGAATGAAAAATTCGTTTGATCATTAAAAAACCCCGCTTCAGTTTTAAATGAAGCGGGGTTTCGTGTATTTATTTTTAGCCTTTGTGCATACGTCTATTAAAGTCGTCTTGAATTTCTTGTAGCTTTTTACTACCTTCTATTCTCTTTTGACGCGCTTCTGCTTGAATTGCTTTTGTTTCTTCGATTCCTTGGATGATAGTTTGATACGTTTCCTCTAATGTTTCTACTTTGATTGAACTACCTGAAGCAAGTTGAGCAGTAAGTTTAGATTGCATAGCTGTGTTTTGCGCATTTCTTAATAGGAGTTCATTCGTTTTTTCGTCTAATGCTGCCATAGCTTGTGCTTGTATAGCTTGACGCTTAAGCATAATAGCTTGTGTTAAACTTTGCTTGAAAATTGGAATAGTAACAACAAAGGCTGAGTTAATTTACGGACGAGGTTGTAGTTACCATGTTGGATCATCTTCATTTGAGGCATGCTTTGAAGAGATACATTTTTAGCGAGTTCTAAGTCGAAAATACGTTGTTCAAGAAGCTCGTATGATTGCATGGCATTGCTTAAATTAACTTGGTCAATTTGCTCACCAGAAGCCATGGCTTTCGACTCTAATTCTGGGATCAAAGTAGCTTTAACTTCATCAGCTACCATTTTACCGGCTAATATATGCTTTTCCAAGAGTTCGAAGTACTCCATATTTTTAGTAAACATATCTTCTAAATTAAGATTTGCTGTTTTAATTTCACCTTCGTATTGCTTGAGTTGAATATAAACTTTTTCGACTTCGCCTCCCATGCTTTCGTATTTGTTGAGAAGCTGTTCGACACTTTTCTTAGCATTTTTCATGAGTTTTCCGAAGAAACCTTGTTTTTTAGGAGCTTCGTTAAAGTCTTTCGAATCGAATTTGTCCATAATCTTGTTTAATTGTGTAAGCAATTCGCCAGAATCTTCTACATTTGTAGATTTAATATTAGCAAGAATTTGATCTGCAAATTGTGAAATTTCATTGGCTGTTTCGTTACCAAATTGCATAACTGTTTCAGTGTCAGAAAAGTTGAGTTGTTGTTTTAATGCAAGGACCTCGGGCGAGTTTTGGAGTTTGCTAACAACAGCACTTTCTGTTTTTTCAAGACTAAATGTAGCATTTACTTCTGGTGTTTGATCATTAGAATTCATAATAAGCCTCCTTAGTTGTTGTCTTACAGTCCGAAAAGAGATGAGAAGAACGATTTATTCTTTTCAGTTGTTGGTTTGATATTTGATAAATCAGGTAATTCAAGATTAAAAGAAACATCTTCAAGTCGATAACTATCAAAGTATTCTTTTTTTGATCATGTTTTCTATGTTATTATACCCAGTTGGTGTAAAAATAGCGATGTCGAAACCAATATAATGTAAGAATAATATGGTTGCAATGTCACCGTGGTTAAACAAGTTTTCATCTGGGTCAAAAATGACAAGCTTAGGTATAGAAAACGGTTTGTCGAAAGATGATATAAGGTTTAGGATATCTACTGGTAAATTAAGCAATGTTAATACAATTGTTTTCTTCATGTTTTGGTCAATGGGTCTTGATAAGCTTTGGTACTTAAACCAAATTGATGGTATCAGAATAAGCTTTGTGTGGCATCTTTAAGTGACCGTATTTGTAGATTTGTTTTTGTTTTGCTTCTTTAATGTTGACTAGTCCCTTAGAATCAAAATATAATTCACCAGATATTTATCTGTTGATGAAAAATGTTTCGGGCGTAAAAGGTAATTGTTTAACGAGTTTTACATTTTTAAATTGAGTGAATCTAGCCATGAGCTGCCAGTATGCATCTTCAGTACTGTGAACACCGTTTAGCTTAAAAAATAAGTTGGGTAGATACACAGTATCTTCTTTAACTTCAAATTCGGGTCTCAAACGACCTTCAATGTTCCAGAGCGATTCGGCTTCTTCTAAGGTTGTACGAAGACTCACGGACTTTACTTTAAAGGGGTCTAATTGCCATGGTTTAAATAAACCACCTTCAGGTCGAATATAATAGATTCAATCTCTTTTGAAGCCTGATATGCAACTGTTTCTGAACGTAGATGAAGCTCTTTGCTAGGAAAAGGTTGTATACGACACTTGTCTGCAAAGATTATTTTAAATGGCAATAAATCCTCTGTTAAAAGAGATGGCCATATGCTTTCCTCATAGCTATTAAAATAGATAATATCAGCGCCTAGTCTACTGGCGAATAATAAAAAATGAGCTTCATGCTTTTTTATGTTTCCATAATAAAGAATTTTTCGGATTCGTGACATTTTTTCCATTTGTTTGTACATAATCAAATTCGTTTAATGCCACTGTAAGGTGATCTTGAGTCCAGATAATAAGCTTCATAATAAAGTTTTTTATCTGACTAATGGACTGCATCTTGGAGTCGGCAACAAACTCTAGTACGGTTGCCCTTAATGCAGAAACAATAAGGTCTCTGAAGTGACCTTTATGATGCATTGGAAAAGCAGGAACCTTACTTAATGCCTGAAGAAGTTCTGTTAGGTCTGTTAATTTTGAGGTCTGATATTTAATCCAAACTTGAGAAAATGATTTGATAAATGCAGGATCATTACTAAGGGATATACCATTTTCAAATTTTACATAAGCATTTTCTAGAGATTTAAGTTTACGATCGAGTTTAAATAAATCATTAAAATAAACGTTTTGGTCCTTTTGAATACCTATAACTCTATAAAAATAGACAGGTAGAATAGGGGTAACCCCTCTTATAAAACCACTTCTGTCAGATATAGATGACGGGATATCACTCCAGATATCTGAGCTATTTTTATATTTGATAACTGCAGGATCGTTAAAAGGTTCTGTTTGTGTGTTTTTGATCTGAGGCGTCACTTTTGGTGTCGCTTTCATTGTATTTATTGTTGGTGTAGTAGCTGATTTTTTTTCCTTTTTAAAGTGAGGGTACTCAAAGGTTGGCGTATCCAAATCCCATTTAATAACTTGGCTCCATTTTATTAGATGTGGCGGAGTAAGCTCTTTGCTTGGGTTTAAATATATAACGTCAAAACCTAAAGACCAACACAGTTGAAGAAAATATTCACTGTGTATTTTAATTGGCCCACAATAAATGAGTAAAGGGTTATATAAAGGTTTAGCTTCTTTATTTTTCAAAATGCTACTAGGTATTGGAACAATGATCAGAAAACCAACCCACCATTTTGCAACAAAATTTTTAAGCTGTGTGTTAGAAATATGTGGGTTTTCTTTTGAATAGAGCTCAATAACTGCCATGATTGCATTGAGGTGTGGTAGAACAAAGGTAAAGTGTGAAGACGTTTCTAAACTCTGTTTAATGGCTAAAAGCGTAATATTTCCTCTAGAAGAAAGGTCTTTAAATAGCTCTTGAACATGTTTAACAATTGCTGTGTTTCTAGAGGCAGGGATTGTACCATTAAAAAACAGAACTGTTCTTTGTTGAGTGTTGAGTTCTTTATAAAAGATGTGTAATTTATCTTCAAAGTTATTTTGACTACCATCAATGCCTAAACCCGTCACAAAGTAATTTGGGATTGTAATGGGCTCATTTAATAGGAACCCTTGACGTTTATCTAGGGAACTTAGAATATCATTAAATGGGAGTTTAGACTCTTTTTTTGAAGGAACTAAGGTGATGTTTTTCATATACAGAATCCTCCGATTGCTAACCCGAATTAGGTCGTGACAAACATTATAAATAATTCGGGATTAAGACTGATTTGACTTTAATAGAATGAAATCCGACTTTGACGGTTAAATTCCCTCTAATTGTGGTAACTAATCCATATGACTATTTTATACGTTTGTTGACTATTTTTTAAACCTGATCACTAAATGATCTGTTTATTTTAAGAAATTCTTAATGTTTTATACAGAGGAATTTTTTGTTTTTTGTGTAATATTAGTATAGCGGCTCTTTTACTGTATGATCATTGTTTTAGCCCATGCATAGATATTTAAGATGATCAAAAGATACAGGAGAATGAAATATAATCTGGGAATGTAGTTTTTCAGAAAATTCATATTTTGTTCATAGAGGGATGGTATACTTTTAATAGTGAGGGTTATCACATAAAACCCAAATTATTCACGATAAACACCAGATATCTTCGCACCCCTTTTGGTTTCCTTCGTTTCATAATTTGATCACTGTACTTACCAAGTATAGCAATAAAATGATAAAACAAAGGAATTCCAAATGGCTGAAACCTATCTTGGCATTTCCATGAATAATTCGGGTTAAAAATTGAATGGAGGATATGTATGAATTTTCAATTTGCAACTTATGAAGCAATGACAGGTGCACCAGAGCATACACCAGCATTTTCGTGCGTAGCACAAGGTGATGGGTTTTTCTTCTCTAAGAAAGGTGCTATGGTAGCGGATCAAGGTAACTTTAAATATGAGAAAATATTACTAGATCCAACTCTGGAGGAAACGTTGTACAAGGTGTTATGAAACAAATGGGTCGTCGCTTAACTGGCGAGAATATGGAAATAATGAAAGTATCGGGTAATGGTTTATGTGTTTTGGCATGGAATGGCCAAAATGTAAAAGTAATTCCTTTACAACCAGGCGAACAAGTAGGTGTTGAATCAGAAAACATTTTAGCTTTTTCAGGTAACTTAAATTATGGCGTTCGTTTTATTGGTGCAGGCGTTTTATCACAAAAGGTTGTTTACTACTAATATTCAAAATAATCGGTCAAGTTGGGTATGTAGCAATTATTACTGATGGTAATGCAATTGTGCTACAGTCGCCTTGTCGTGTAGATCCGGATGCAATTATATGTTGGACAGGTTCAGATCCTAGTCTTAAAGCAGATGTAAACTGGAAGACTATTATTGGTCAAACATCAGGTGAATCTTATATGTTTAACTTTGCCAATGCAGGTCAAACAGTTATTATACAACCATCAGAAAGAAAATCAGGATTACAGGTTGCGGTAGATAGTGGTGCACAAGCACAATCGCAAGCTGGTCCTGGATTCGGATTCGGTAATCAAGGTGGCGGAAATCCAATGTCAAACCAAGGTAATGCAAACATGGGTGATGACATGATGAACCAAATCGGAAACATTGCTGGTAATCTATTCAATCGTAGATAGGAGGACTCTTTAATGATCGGTGGCGGAATCGGCGGCGGAATCGGCGGAGGTATTGGTGGCGGGAACCAAAATCAAAACACTCCAAACAATACGCCTAATACTCAAACACAATCAACAGGTGTATCGAGCGC
>LQAH01000310.1_pt1 | contig 12373 bp, 18 predicted proteins | sample 1535791 | NCBI WGS metagenome assembly LQAH01 (sample SAMN04331585, study PRJNA305678) | bioreactor metagenome | isolation source: bioreactor_4 inoculated with Wadden Sea sediment 2nd replicate of a... | place: Germany:Bremen
TATGTGATGAAATATATGGAAATGAATGTATGCTATGATAACAACTGATAATTGTAGTCTATGTAATTAAGAGTTATTTTTAAAAAATCATCGATGATTAACATATATAAATTATAGTCAAGAGTAAGTTACGAGAATTGTGAGTGAAAGTGTTATTAACGTTAATTCAATAAACCGGTTAAACATATAGTTTAGAGCTCTACAACTGATCCATATTATTATTTTCGGAGGAGTTTTATGTATAGAAATTTTGAACGATATCAAGACGGTAACGGTCGTAGGAACTGGAACGATTGGGCCTGTTGGGCAGCTCGTTTTATTAACCGAGGCATCAATGTTATTGCAACGGACTTAAAGGAAGAGCAAAAGGAAAGACTCATGTCTGTAATAGCAAATGCTGAACGTTCAATGAATAAAATGCTCAAAATTAAGGAAGAGAAGAAGGGTACATTAGAGTTTACTACCGACTTTGAGTACGCAATCAAAAGCGCTGACTTTATTCAAGAAGCAGTACCTGACTATGTAGAGCTTAAAAAAGATATTATTGAGCGTATTTCAACACATGCAAAACCAGATTGTATTATTGCTTCAAGTACTTCAAATATTAAGCCTACTATTTTTGCAGAGAGAGCTGTAAAACCAGAACGCGTTATCGTAGGCCATCCTTTCAACCCTGTTTATATTACACCAATTGTTGAAATTGTGGGCGGTGAAAAAAACTGCAAAACAGGCACTGGAAACGGCAACAGAGTTTTATGAAATGATTGGTATGAAACCTATCAGGTTGATAAAAGAAGTTGACGGATTCTTGGGTAACCGTTTACAGGAAGCCATGTGGCGAGAAATTCTCTTTATGGTGCGCGATGGTATTGCTAGTCCAAAAGATGCTGATGAGGCAACCATTTATGCATTTGGATTACGTCTGGCTTTTATGGGAACAAGCTTAAGCTACACACTAGGCGGTGGTGAAGGTGGAATGGAATATCTGTTGGAACAATTTGGACCAACTATAAAAGATCCTCTAAGCTACTTAATTGGGCCAGATTTAACGCCAGAGTTGACACAAACACTAATTGATGGTTCTCAAGATCTTTTAGAAGGTAGGAGCATTAAGGAAATGGAACAACTACGCGATGACTGCATGGTAGATATTATCAAGGCTTTATCGAAACATGACTATGCAGCAGGTAAGATTCTGAACGATGATATGAAGACTCAAAGAAGCAGAGGACTTATCGACTAAATTTTAGAATTGCATGAATTTGTAGTGGATTTAACACTTGATAGAGTTCCGATTTTATAAAACGACATAGTGCAGAAAAAGGAATGTCCAATACTTGAAGAAATGACAAAATTTTGCAGGTGTTAAGTAATTAGTAGATACTTAATTCTATCAAGTGAAGATTTTAATCAACTAGTACGAAAGGGAGGCACGTTAAAATGGGTGAAATTATTCTAAGTATATGTGTTGGCTTATGTTTAGTTATTGCAGGTGTCCAAGTATTGAAAAGTGCAAAAAGAGATGAACAAATAATTCGAGCATATAACGAGAAGAACAATGTCAGGGAGGGCGCTTAAATGAATGTATATTTGATAGGTGTAATCATCAGTATCGTTATTTATATGTTAATTGGTAACCTGGCAGGTAGATCTGTAAAGAATGTTGATGACTACTATGTTAGTGGTAGAAATGCAGGTACGTTATTGATATCAGGTACACTCATTGCGTCAATGATGAGTACCAGTAGTTTTATTGGTGATGTAGCTTGGACTTATGATGGCAACATTGGACTTATGACTTTGATCAATTTAGGTACAGCTCTAGGCTATGTTATTGGGCCACTATACTTTGGTAGATATTTAAGACGATCAAAAGTTATCACAATGCCAGAGTTTTTCGGTAAGCGTTTTGATAGTAGAGGTATGCAGAGATTAGCAGGGATTACTTCTTTTACTGTTCTTATTGCTTATCTAGTAGCGGTTACGAAAGGAACTTCGATTCTGTTGAGTAGTTTGACAGGATTTCCCAATGAAGTATGTTTGTTAATAGCATTTGTTTGTTTTACATCATTTACATTCTACTCGGGATCAAAAGGTGTTGTTTTGACGGATACAATTATGTTTATTGTATTTGTAATAGCTACAATAGCAACAGCTCCAATAGTATTTAATATTGCAGGTGGCTTTAGTAGCCTTGTTACAAACGTTATTCAAACTCCAGGTGTAAGTGCAGAAGTGTTTGCATGGCACGGAGTAACAGAAGGTGCATCAGTATTCGATAATTTCGGTTATGCAGTTGCTACTGGTATCTTATGGATGTGTGCAGTATGTGTTAGTCCATGGCAAGCAAGCCGCGGTATGATGGCAAAAAACTGAACATGTTGGTATTCGCGCAGGTGCGGTTGCAGCTATTGCAACAATGGCGTTCATGCCAATTATCTATCTGATGGGTGTAGCTATGAATGTTGTAAATCCAAACATTACACCTTCAGAAAGCGTAATGATTTATCTGTCGATGAACTTGGTACCAACTATAATTGGTGTTGTTATGTTAGTTGGTGTTGCAGCAGCTGGTCTTTCTTCGGCTTCGACTTTTTTTATCGCTAGCAGCCTTTAGTGCAACAAATGATGTTCATGACTTCAATTTTGAGTCAGACAAGAAGCAATTGATGACAAGTCGTGTGATTATGCTTGTAGTAGGTATTCTTGCACTTGTAATTGCATATATGGATTTAGCAGTGTTACGAGTTATTTCTTGGTTTGCAGCTTCTGCAGTTGCATCAAGTTGGACGGTTGTAGGATTTGGTTCAGTTTGGTGGAAGAAAATGAATGCTCGTGGTGCTATTTGGAGTATGGGCTTTGGTTTCCTAACTTGTATGTTGTTAACCATAGCTAATAGATTTGGTTGGATTTCGATTCCTATGTGGTTACATCCATTCTATTTCGCGATTGCAGTTGCATTCATTGGTGCTTGGTTAGGTTCAAAAGGTGGAGAACTTTCGAAAGCACAAATCAAATTTATTGAAGAGATGCATACTATGCCAGAATCAGAAAGAAGCTTGGAATTAGTTAAACGAACGAAAACGTTATGGTTATACACTCATTACATCGGGTGTTGCTTTATCAACATTCTTAGTATTCTGGTGGGCGTTACCATTTAACGCGTAATCAAGTAATTTTTATTTAAGCCATATTCTGAACTGTTGAGTGTCCTGACAGTTGAAACTGAGTTTATATCAACTGCTAAACATTAGATTTATAAATTGAATATGATTTTATAGAGTAGTGTACAAACTAATACATTGGTTGGCATACTTGACATTGCCAACCCCTGCCCGACTGGGAAGGGATATTGGTTATTGATAGCTGGCATCTATTAGACTTGGATCATTCATACTAAATAGTGTGAATGATCCAAGTTAACAGCTGACATTATCTAGGACGAAACGAGATTGAAATAAAGGAGTGACAAATATGCTACCGTTAACAGGTGTTAGAATTTTGGATTTTAGTCAAGGCCATGGTGCTTCTGCAGGATCCATGCAGTTATCCGATTTTGGAGCTGAAGTAATAAAGTAGAAATATTGATGGTGGAGACTTTTCAAGAACATGGGAGCCATTAATAAATGGGAAAAGCACATATTTTACTATGTTAAACAAAGGTAAAAAGAGTATTGGTGTTAATTTAAAAAGTAAAGCTGGAGCGAGTATTATTAAGGAACTAGCAAAAGAAGTTGATGTAATAATAAGCAATTTCAAACCTCAAACGATGGAGAAATTTGGCTTAGGATACGAAACACTTTCGGAGATAAATGATGAAATAATCTATGTAGAAGTAACAGGATTTGGAAACAATTCACCTTACAGCAACTTCCCAGCTTATGAACTAACTGTACAAGCAGCAAGTGGGATACTTGATGTAACAGGATTTGAAGATGGGCACCTATGAAATAGGGGTACCAGTTGCTTGTTATTTTACAGCAAACTATGTAAGTATATCTATTAATTTGGCGTTAATAGCACGTGAAAGACTAAATAAAGGTCAAAAAAATTGAAATTAGTATGACCGATGCTATGTTTTCTGGATTGGAAGATAAATTAGCACATTATACAGTAGCAAATGCAATGCCTAAAAGAGTAGGTAACGCACATCCGATGATTGCTCCATACGATACTTTTAAAACACAGGATGGATTCGTTGCTTTTGGTGTATCTACTGATGCGCAGTGGGAAAAATTCTGCTTAGCAATTGACAAAAGACGAATGGTTACAAAATTGCTAAGTATCAAAGTAATGAATCAAGAGGTAATAATTATTTTGGAGATTTAAGAAATCTAATAGAAGAGTATACAATGACAAAAACATGCGATGCGATTCTTGAAATCCTAAATGGAGTTGTACCGGCAGGAAAAGTAAATGCAATTGACGAGATCATAGTACATCCACAGATTGAGGCACGAGAGATGCTGATAGAAAGTAGAAATGAAAATGGAGAATCTGTTACCGTACCAGGTATTCCAATAAAGTTTCACGGCAAAATGGACAGATTATCAATGCAATCTCCTTCCTTAGGTCAACACACATACGAGATCTTGAAAAAAGCAGGTTACAGTGATTCAGAATTATCGAAACTTGCAAAAGACAAAGTTATTGTAGAATAAGACCTAAATGAAACGGCTGGATAATATGACTTAGCAATATAATTTGCATAATAAGATGGAAGGAGATCGTTATGAAACCATTAGAAGGAATTAGAGTAATTGATTTTACGCAAGCATATAGTGGTCCGTTTTGCGCAATGCATTTGGCGGATTATGGTGCTGAAGTTATTAAAATAGAAAGATATGGTAGTGGTGATCAATCAAGAGAATGGGCGCCTATAAAAAACGGTAATAGTGGTTTTTTTGCTACTTTTAATCGAGGCAAAAAAAGTCTTGAGATAGATTTAAGAAGCGCAGAAGGTAAGGAAGTCGTTGAAAAGTTATATTCAGAATGTGATGTAGTAATAGAGAACTTTAAGGCAGGTAGTTTAGATCGGTTAGGGCTAGGTTATGAGAAAATGAAGGAATTAAATCCTCAAATCATATATGCTTCAATATCAGGCTATGGCACAACGGGTCCGCTGAGTAGTCTCCCAGCATATGATAATGTAATTTTCTGCAGTTAGTGGTATTATGGACTTAACTGGTGAGTCTGATGGAACTCCTATTAAAATAGGACCGTCAATAGGTGATAATTATACAGGTATAAATTTAGTATTGGGTATTAGCATGGCTCTTTATCAACGGGTAAAAACTGGTGAAGGTCAACGCCTTGATGTTGCAATGATGGACTCCTTATTTACACTTATGGACGCCGGTATTCTAAGACAAATTAATACAGATGAAAAGGCTGAACGTACAGGCCTTAAAGACAGCTATTTGCTCCTTGTGGTGTATTCGAAACATCTGATGGTTACGTTACATTAACAATAGAAAAAGACAGTGAGTGGGAAGTATTTTGTACAACAACACAAAATGAGTATTTAGCTTTAGAATTCCCAGATAATAAATCGCGATTACTAAATTACGAAAAAGAAATTGAACCTATTTTTAAAAGCCTTTTTATTAAACACAAAAGAGAAGAAGTATCTCAACTTTTATTGGAAAAAGGTATTTCGGCGTTCTCGGTAAATAATGTTCCAACAATTATGGAGAAAGAATATATTAAGTCACAGGATATGGTAGTTGATATGGTGGATTCAGGTGTTGGTAAGATGAAAACTTACGGTTTGCCGATGAAGTTCTCTATGACAAGTGGCGCTATTGAAAAATGTGCACCTTTGAGAGGTGAGAACACTTATGAAGTACTAAAAAATTTAGGTTATACAAATGAGAAAATAGAAGAACTCGTTAAAAAGGCGTTGTCAATGGTGTTTCACCTGAATATCTGACCTCCATGGCTAAAGAAAACTAAGCAAGCAAATGATTATCTCCTTATGATGAGCCTATGAACTGAAAAAAGTTCATGGGGCTCATTGATTATGGTAAGGAGAGGAGTTCTTTGTTAACTATAAAGTAAATGGGGTATAAATTTATATGTGAAGTTGGTAAGGAATACACTAAATGAAGCGATTCAAGGCAAATGTAACAGACCACTTTGAAATGGTATCAGGTTTACTTATAGGAGATGATTTTAATGTCAAGAGCGAGTGTTTTAGTTTTTATGTTGATACTTATGATGTTGACAACTGCATGTGGTGGAGAAGATGAAGCAGCACAGCGAGTAGAGTCTGACACACAAGAGGCGACATCTCTTGAAGAAACAGTTGATCAACCAAGCGAAGAGATAAAGGTTGATGAAAGTAAAATAGTCATGGCAGTAGGTGAATATGCTCCGTATATTTCAGAAAGCTTGCCTGAGTATGGTTTTGTTGCCGCTATTGTAAAGGAGTCTTATGCTAATGTAGGAGTAGAAGTGGAATTCGAGTTTTATCCTTGGTCAAGAGCCATGCAAATGGCACAAGATTCTGTTGTGGTAGGATCGTTTCCATGGACTATGAATGAAGAGCGAAGTGAATTTTTTAATATTACGACTAAATTTGTTTCTGAAAAGACTAGCTTTATTTATTTAGAAGGTAATTCAAATATGCCAGCAGATTTTAACTCTGCTGATAGTTTAAAAAATGCTCGGGTAACAGCTGTCCAAGATTATTCTTATGTTGCGCTATTGGAAGAGCAGGAGATTAAGTTTGACATAAGCAATAATGAGAAAGAAGCTATAGCAAAAATGATGGCTGATCGAGTAGATACATTCCCTACTAATCCTTTAGTTGCAATGGAAATTATCAAAAGTGATTTTCCTGATCGTGCAAAAGATGTGAAGTTTCTGAAAACGCCTTTAGCTGAGATAGAATTGGTATTTTGATAGCTAAAGACCACCCTAAAGGTGATTTCTATATCATGAAATTCAATGAAGGTTATCAACAACTTATTGATTCCGGTGGTTATAATGAGATTCTCAAAAAATTTTAGTTTGGAATTTTTAATAGAAGAGTAAGAATCACAAAAAAACCAACAATAAAGAAAAATTGTTGTTTTTTATGTGCTTTTTCCATGTAATTTGCAATGAATCCGTGGATAAGAAGAATAACCTAGATTTTTAAACACTCTGGTTAAATAAGTCTTTTGCCAAATCACCTCGAAATGAGACTTTGGTCAAATGCTTTTGGAGGGGTCAAAAATGAGTATCTGAAATTTCAATTTGTCTGTCATAGGGATGAACTGAAATTACTGAACGTTACTTTCTGAAACGACGAAGTTCAATTCTGATCCAAAGGTTCTTCTTCTCAAAACGGTACTACTTTGTCTTGCTTGAAATAATGGAGCATTTTGCGCAAATAAAATAACTAGTTGCCCTATTTTTAATGCAAAAGTTGTGCCAGAAATGAAAGCGTGATGAGTCCTTTATAATGTACTATTTTAGCATTTATTAAAAAAATATTGATTTCATTTGTAATCAATGAGTTTGTTTGTACTCAATAATGTTGAAAGCTATTTTTTTAGTCAGCCAATAAGAGCTTAATGGAAACGGTAGAATTCTATTTGTTGAAGCCTGTGGAGGAATTCAATCTTTGTTGAGTGATTGGCATAAATATTGCTTTATATTCATATAACAACGAGGATGAGGAATATCAGGATTACGATAGGAGGTAGGTTACTTAATTCCGTTCTCATAGAATAGAAGAGGAGGATATGTAATGAAGATCAAATTTCAAACGAAACTTATAATTACGAGTGTATTCATTGTCATGATTACCAGTGCCTTGTTGATGTATTTGAATATTGCAGAAGTAAGAACTATGTTTAATGAGGAAATGAAATATGAAGGGTTTGGGTTCGCAGAAACTGTAGCTGAAAAGTTAGAAATTGCGAAAGAATTTGAAAACGTCCTAGACGAACTTATGGCAGAGCGGATTATAGCAGCTTGTGAAACTATAAATTTGATTCCTGTTGAAGATTATAGTAACGATATGTTCATGGAACTAGCTCCTAAACTCAACATTGATGGAGGTATTTACGTTTATGATTCTGAAGGTGTGATTGTATATACGGACGTTGTTGATTATCTTGGATGGCAGTGTCCAGAAGATTATGTAATGATTCCAGTTATTCGGGGATCCAAAAGACCTATATGGAGGAAATACGGCCAGATGCAGATTCAGGACTTCTAATAAAATACGGTGGTATGAAACTGAATACTGAAGGGTATAGTGTTCAAATGGGGATAACGGGAAAACGATTGCTGAAATTCAGGAATCTTTTAGCACCGATCAATTACTTAAGCAGTTGGAAGAAAAAGAAGATATTTTATATGCATTGATGTTAGACATAGATGGGAAAGCTTACAGTGGAACTGAATCGATGATTGGGGAACAATATACGACGGATTTGACGGTTGACGCGACACAGAAAGGTAAAAAAGGAGCCGAACTATGGATTGACACTGAGTCAGGTATAAAGGCATATGATGTACAAATTCCATATTACGAAAATGATCAATTAATGGGTTCCATATGCATAGGTCTTTCTTTAGAACGTATGGACAAGGCTATAGAGAATCATATACGAAATGGATTAACCATGACAGCTTTAACAGGCGTTGTAGCGGCCTTATGTGTTCTTTTTATAGTTCGTATCTTGATTAAACCATTAAATGTATTAAGTACTCAGTTGTTGGGTATTGCAAAAGGAGATTTTACAATTGAGCAGGATGCTAAAATATTGAAGCAAAAAGATGAACTTGGGATAATTGCAAGATCTGTCCAGTCTATGCGCTTAGAATTGAGTCGGCTAATTTCGACATTAAAAATCAATGTTAATAGTGTTGGGGAAGGTGCTAATCAACTGACTGAAATTATGGATGAGACGTCCAAGAGTATAGAAGAAAAATGCACATGCTTTAGAGGCTTTAGTCGGTTTGGCATCAAACCAGTCTAATGAAACAGAAAAAGTAACAAGAAGTGTAGAAATGCTTGGTAAGAGAGTTGATCAAGGGCAAATGAGTATAGATGATGCCAACTCAAAAGTTGTTTATGTAAATGAATTAAGTACAGAAGGAGAAAATATCGTATCTGAACTGGCTTCAATTACAAAAGAAAGCATAGGGCGGACAGTTGCGGTTTCAAGCGGTATCGATAAAGTAGAAGAAACGGTCAAAAACATGCGTGATTTCATGGAGCGCATTCGGTCCATATCAGAACAAACCAATTTATTGGCTTTGAATGCTTCTATTGAAGCTGCACGAGCTGGTGAGGCAGGGCGCGGATTTGCTGTTGTTGCAGATGAGATTAGAAAATTGGCTGAAGAGACAAATCAGACTACTGAACAAGTTGAATCTGTTATCGGTGAGATTTCAGAAAAACATCTGCCGCATCTAAAGATATTCAAGCAATAGGCAATGTGACAACTCAACAGCGTGAAACTTTGGAGAAGACCTTAGATATATTCAGTCGTATCCAGAATTCAATTAATGAACTAGTTGATGCAATGGATCAGGTCGTTGATGTAAATGATGCTGTAGGTCAGAGTAAAACAACGATTATGGAAGCTGTTACAGCTCTCGTGAGTTTAACTGCCCACCTTTCTTCAACCTGTGAAAGTATTTCAGCGTCAACTGAGGAGCAGACTGCATCTGTTCAGGAGGTTAATGCTCTAGCTGATACAAATAGAAGCTTGGTTACTGAGTTGAACAATGATGTTAGAGATTTTAAAATACTGGATTAGTGCATAAAAATGTTAGGTCTATGAGAGCAAATCTCTCAAGACCTAACTTTTTTATTAAAAGTTTTATAATGTTCCGAAATTTGATTCTTGTAAGTTTTATTTTCTCTGAGTCTTTTTTAGCTAAAGTAACTGAGGAAACAATAAGACCTACACCAATCCAGTCTGTAGTGCTAATAATTTCATTAAGGACAATAAAAGCTCCGAACATTGCAAAGACAGGTAATAAGTTCATAGCAAATCCCATGTAGCCAACGCCGATATGTTTGAGGCCATACATGTAACATAGGTAGCCAAGTGAAGAAATTCCTAATGATAAAACCAGCATGTTTATAATAATGTCTTTATTGGTAAAATAAGTGAGTTGCCTTTGGAGAGCATTTAAGTTTCTGAAAAGAAATGGAGTCATCATTAGTGCTCCAATAAATGATTGGTAGCATAGTATTTCAACTTCTGAATAACGTAAAAAGAGTTTCTCAGATAAGAATGTGAATGCAACCCAACCAATCAATGCAATGAGCATTACAGCCGCTCCTAAAACAGGAGCGTTACCACCATTGCTATCATAAAATGTCATGATTATGATACCAGTTAGTGAGAGTCCTAAAGCAGCATATATTTTAGGATGTAATACTTTTTTCCTGAAAAAACGTTCTCCTAATATGGTAAGCAAAGGGATGGTTCCATTTAAGATCCCCGTTAATGAAGCAGATATTAAGGTTAACGCATAGCAAGTTAAAATCTGATAAAACACAATTCCAAGAAAAGAAATTAATAAAAATCTGATAAGATCTTCTTTCATTATTTTGAATTTTCTGCCTATTCATAATCATAAGGATGCCAAAAAAATTCCTGATAAGCCATGTCTATAGAAAACTATTTCATATGGTGTTAAAAAAACAAGAAATTTGTTTTGTAAAAGCAAAGCTAAGACTCCATAGTATTGCACTTGATATTCCTATTAGATACTTCATACGACACCTCTCTCTTATACTGATTTTTTTCTTTGTATTAATAAAAAGTGCAATTAATGTGCCAAGAGTACTTTGTTGACATAATAACTGCATTGATACAGGCTTGTGTATTCATATGTTGATTAAATGTATGATTTGCGCAAATCATATATACAAAAGAATGAGTATATATTGGGAGTTTTTGAGTTGCAAACAAACTCAGAATAAGAAGGGTGAAGTTTACATAAAGTTTGAAAACCAGTGGAATTGGTATTTTATAAAGTTGGCATACAAATTGCATATTAAATAAAGTAATAGAAGCAAGACACTAAAGAGTGCTTATGTAAAAACGTCATAACGAATCGGAAAGTACGAAAAGAGGGTGAACAATTTGTGTTCAGAGACATCTGAAAAAGTAATGAGAGTTAAGTCGGTTGTTATAGCAGAAAAGGATAATGTTGCTACGGTATTAGATGAGGTCAGGAAAGATAGTGTTGTGGATGTATGTAATAAAAAAATGAACACTTGTATCAAGTAAATGCGTTAGAAGCTATTCCTAAAGGTAATAAAATAGCCCTTAAGGGATTCGAAGTCGGCGAATCTGTAATTAAGTACAAAAATGTGATAGGGATAGCGACAAAAAAAAATTGAAAAAGGTACTCTAGTTCATGTGCATAATGTGAAAAGTCTGGTTATAGATACACCTCGTTCAACAATTAATGAAAGTACTTAAAACAATGAAATTAGACAGTAAGATGGAGGACGTGGATGAGTAAGTCATTTTGGGGTTTTAAAAGAAAAGATGGACAAATAGGCATAAGAAATAAAATCCTTATTATATCGGTGGATGAATGCTGTTTTGGTATAGCTAATAAAATTGCCAATACAATTGAAGACTCTGCTTTAGTCGTTAACCATCATACATGTATGCATGGTGGCAATGAGGAAATGGTAGAGAGTATTAAATCAATCTGCCAAAATCCTAATGTGTATGCTGCGATTCTAATATCCATGGGATGTGGTAGCATCAACGCAAAAAAAATAGTTAGTGAAATTAAAAGCACTGGTAAAAGTGCTTCTCACTTTGAAGTATTCACAAGTGGAGGAACACTAAAAACGATCGAAATGGGTAAACAGATTGCTAGAGAATATTGGACAGAGTCTCGAAAAGAAGCGAGAGAATTATGTGACATTTCAGACCTAGTGATTGGCGTAAAATGTGGAGGTTCTGACATGAGTTCGGGTTTGGCCTCGAACCCAAGTGTAGGAAATGCAGCAGACCGATTGATTGAAATGGGAGCGACAGTAGTAGTCGGAGAACTTTTTGAAATACTAGGATGCGAAGAACAGCTTTTTGAAAGATGTGAAAATGATGAAATTAGAGACAAATTGGACAGGTTAACAAAGGAAGAGATTCAGCGATGGTCTATCGAAGGTGTAGAAGTTGAGACGATGAGTGTTGGTAATTATGCATATGGTTTATCTACTATTGAAGAAAAATCACACGGAGCTCTTTCAAAATCTGGTACTAAACCTATATGTGGTGTTCTGGAGTTCAATAAGAATGGATATGAACGACCCAAAAACCAGGTTTGTATTTTTCTGATGTCTCATGATTTGTGGAGGAGCAGGAGCTCATTTCACTGCCATTGGTGCACA
>LQAH01000311.1_pt1 | contig 12347 bp, 18 predicted proteins | sample 1535791 | NCBI WGS metagenome assembly LQAH01 (sample SAMN04331585, study PRJNA305678) | bioreactor metagenome | isolation source: bioreactor_4 inoculated with Wadden Sea sediment 2nd replicate of a... | place: Germany:Bremen
GGATGTAAAACTGCTACCTGAGTTCTGGGGCAGGGGTTTCGGGGGTGAGATCAAACGGGGAATGCTGAACCACCTGTTTGCAACACAGAATGCACCGCCGTAGAAGCTACGCCCAATGTGATAAATACCGCTTCAATAAGAATGCAGGAATCAGTGGGAGGAGTTCGAACAGGGGAGAATGTATCCCGCTTCCCCACCGAAATGTCGAACTTTACCCAGCCCGTTCACCACTACATCTATCGAGTACGCGTGAAGTCTGGGAACTTCGCTGCAGGTGTGAGCCGAATGTCTTCCGGTCAGGCAGAACCTTCAGAATGACTGTGATCCCAGATCTCAAGTTACTCTGTAAAACCGGTTTGCCTAAGATATTGGCACCACAGGGGACTCCCATGCTTTATATATTGTGCTGCAAGAAGTTACGGAATCTATTTGTCAAATTTACGGATGGCTTCGCAGTATGCATATTATTAATTGTATTGGCTATTCTATAAGGAGGCGTGTTAATGGCTCAGATCACACAGAAAGGAACTCCCACGGGAAGAGCGATCATTCAGCGGAAGAATCGTTGTTGGAACCTCACCTATGGGTGGAGCCCTTTTCACTCTTCGGATACCCAAGTACAGCAATCAGGAGGACATGAATGGCGAATAGCACCGATGTAGGTCTTGCTCTTGGGGGAGGCGGAGTGCGGGGTCTTGCCCATATCTCATATCTGGAAGTACTGGATGAGTGCGGTATCCGGCCTGCTGTCGTTGCTGGAACAAGCATGGGCGCCATAATAGGAGCTCTGTATGCCTCCGGGAAAACCGGAAAGGAGATCAGAGGCATTATCGAGAATCACATGATAACCGGAGAAGATGGCCTGAAAGAGATTTTTGAGAAACGAGGCTCACTGTTTAAGTGGCTGAAAGCGGTGCGTCTATCCTGGAAGGGAACCGGTCTGTTACGGGCGGACGGCCTTGTACACGACCTTATCGATGAGATCAAGGCGAAGACCTTCGAAGAGCTTAAGATCCCTCTGCATGTCGTTGCCACCAATTTCTACACCGGAGAAAATGGTGGTCTTCAAGGAAGGAGAACTGCTCCGGGCAATTAATGCCAGCATGTCCATCCCTGGCGTTTTCGTACCCGTGGAATTCGCTGATATGATACTGGTAGATGGCGGGATGGTTAACAACCTGCCCTACAACCTACTGAAGGATCAATGCGACCTATCCATTGCGGTTGATGTAACACCGGAACGGATAAGGGACGATGCCGACCCCCCCAGTATGCTGGACGCCACCCTTGGTATGTTCGACATACTGATTGGCCGAATAACGGCTCAGATGATGGAGGATGACCCGCCGGACATCTATGCCAACCCTGGCCTCACAGGCATCCGAATGCTGGAGTTCGACCAGGCTGAAGAGGTCCTTGAGATAGCAGATGCTGCAAAGGCTGACTTCACAGAGCAAATCAAAGCCATCCGTAAATTTGACAAATAGATTCTGTACCAGCTTGCGATACAACCTATTAAGCATGTCGTCGGCCGTTATGTCCACTTCTTTATTGGATACAATAGGTTAATCTAATATCGATTGCGCACCTATTGACGGAAATCGGTAATTGTATTGAACTCAAATTAACACGTTGCAGAAAGCCTCATTGATGAATACAGTAATTGCGGCTATCCTTTGCTGAGAACCCCGACTGGGTGAACTTCATTACCGCATACTTCGGATGGCTCTCTTCAGGTATAGAGGAAACGAGTCACATGGAGATCTGCTGCCCACCCATGGATCAAATCCATTCACCGGGACCGTGACCATCGGTTATGCTGGAATAGTCTCTGATATGATAAGCATCACCATCCATGATACCGCCGGCCGGCTGATTCACTTCTCACAGGAATCCTGCGCGGGGGACGCCACAGGGGTGTTCACAGGAATGGAAGGGACCCATCAGGAAGAGCTCTTCCACCGGGGATATACACCGTCTCTGCGGTAGATGAATAGGGAAAAATCCGACGGGTCAGACTGTTTAAGACATAATCGCCGTAACAGACCTGTAATCAGGGCTCCCGTGTATTGATCCCCGGAATTGCAAAATCAGTGAATGTATGGTAAGATACGCCAGCGGACAATTACGATGGCAAGCAATTAAAACACAGCAGCCAGGCAAAGGAGCCCATGTTTTATTCCATGTGCTGCAACAAATTACGCAATCTATTTGTCAAATTTACGGATGGCTTTAATCTTCTACTGTTCCTGCCGGTCCTGGGGTATGGCATGATGCCTTCACCGCCGGAGTACATCATGGGGGCTGGCCTCATGAGCAGGGGGAACCTGGTTTCATTCTTCATGGAGAACAACCCATCGGCGGACAGGGAATGCGTGGACATACTGGCAGGGATGTACATTGAGGAGTGTGCGGCAGAGGGAGTAAACTCCGATGTGGCATTCGTTCAAATGTGCCTGGAAACTGGCTTCCTGAGGTTTCAGGGCTGGTTACGGCGGACATGAACAACTTCTGCGGCCTGGGGCAACGGGACCGGAGGAACCCGGCCTGAGATTTCCCGATGAGCGCACCGGAGTGCGGGCCCATGTGCAGCATCTGAAAGCATACGGTTCGACTGATCCTCTGAATAGCGAGCTTGTGGACCCGCGCTTCCGGTTTGTGAGCCCCAGGGGGAAATCACCTTCCATCATGGGTTTATCCGGTACATGGGCAGCGGACCGTGAGTATGGGCAAAACTGCTGGACCTTCTGGAAAGGCTTTACACAGCCGCACTGGCTGAGTGAAAGAACCCATCTCTCAGTCCAGCAGTGTTACTCTGCTTTTGTCTTCGGGATCAACCTTTACGACAAACTCAGCGCCGGTATGGTATCTGTCCTTATCAGAATCGGTTATCGTTTTCTTCAGTGTTACCGCATAGGGTTCCTCCCCGGGGAGTGTGACCTCCATGTCCATGGAGTACTGGGGAACCTTGTTGACCCGTATACCGGTGAAGGAAACATTCCGTAGGACACCCGATGCTTCAAGACCCTTTGTGTGTAGCCTTATGGCTTTCTTTCCCGCCCTGATGTGATGAACTCCTGTTGCCAGGAAAACGATTCCCATCACACCGACGAAGGCCATTCCTATCCATGCTCCGGAAGGGAACTGCCCGGTGGCCTGCGTATTATCAGGGGAGGCCCACCGCCAGAAGGATCATGAATAGTCCGGCTGCGGCGAAAACCTGACCAAAAACTCCCCGGGATTCGCCACATCGGCTTCGGCCTTACCGGCCCTGGCTGATGATATGCTCATCGCCGCGGAGAGGGTTTCCGGACACATTTCCAAACCGGAATCTGAGTAGACCTTCAGTATCTGTTTCACGGCTCCCAGACCGCCTGCTCCATTTGCCTCTATGAACAGACTGATCTGCTCCGCGGCCTCGGCGGGTTTCCCGGTTCTCTCCAGGGCATTTGCACGCTGAACAATGGCCTTGCCGTCGAGATAGGAGACAATGGGCACATCGGATATGCCGGTGCCGAGAACGCTGAGAACCTCATCCCAGTTCCCCCTGACGGTGGCTATCTCCGCCCTGGAAACTCTGTAAGAACTGTCCGACTCCAGGTCTTCAGACCTTGGATTACATGGCTCCAGCCACTTCTCGGCAGCCTCAGCGTCTCCATCAAGGGCGGCATTACGGGCCAGCATCCCCCTGATGACCTGCCTGTGCTGGGGAGGGTGAGTACTTCCAGGGCGCTTTCGAAGAGAGCCCTCTGCCTGAGCGAGTCGCTCTTCTCCGAATAGTGGTTGGACAGGATTATTGTGAGGAAGTAGAGGAGCTCGGCGCTGCTGAAATCGCTACCGCCGGCAAGCTCTCCACAGGTGATCCGCCACATGGACAGAGCTTCACCCTCCTTCCAGGGAGCCAATCTGCCTCCGGAAGGAGCTGCCCCACTGCCGGAGGAATCTCCGGCTGAGTACCATCCTGTCTGTTCAGAAGGGTCATTCTCTCTTCCTCGGTGATGTCCGATATGGCTGCCACAGGCTCCACAGGCTCTTCTTTTCTTGGAGAAAAGACATTGACGGTGCCGCAATATCCGCATGTAACCTCCCCCCTGTAAATCCCGTCTGAAGGGGCCCTCCACAGTTCTTGCACATCAATACCCTCGAATCAAAGTCGAAAAGGCTTACCATACGCCCAACCCGCCGCTTTCTTTTTAGGATCCCCGTATCTGCACTAATTCCTTGAGGATAACACAACAAAAATCCCTAATCAAGAAGATATGGAACATCGTCGCCTTTGGTAAGTTTGATACACAGATTGCGTATAATATTGATTAACAGAAATTTAAGTATGAACTTGCTTTTCCAATCCGACTGAGTTGACCGGGTTTACCGAAACGGGTTATCATTATCACTAGTATGGACGGCGTTGATCAGCCTTGTTTTCTTACCCTTTTCAGGGGAGGCCTTGATTTGGCAGAGGTCCCATATCGCAGGGAAGCCCTAAAGAACGGGCATGAACCCCAATCCTCTTCAGATGCTGACCTCAACATGCGGATCCTCCAATCACTTATCTGGTTCGTAATCGACAATTTCGGTGAGGATAAACTAAACTCCATTTGCTTCGAAGCAGGTCTTTCCGCTGAACACCTCAAGCATTGCCGAGGATGGATAAGTCTGGAACAGACAGAGATCGTGCTGAAGCTTGTTCGCGAACTGGTGGGAAGCGAAGAAGCCTTCATGGAAGCCTGCGTGTACAGGATGAAGGAGAGTTACGGCCCTCTGCGTTTCCTTTTGTGGGCTTCTTCTCCGATTCAGATGCTGGAAATGGGACAGCGCCACTTCTCCACCATCTCTACATTCAGCAGGGGTGACTTTTCAAGGATAACCGACAGCAGGTTCAGGTTGCGCTACCACTCCACCAGGAAGGAAAGCCGCCTGATGTGCCTTTCCAGGCAGCTCAGTCCAAGGCCATGCCGGAACTCTGGGATATGCCGGGAGCTTCCCTCAGGGAAACCGCATGTGTCTGCAATGGCGATGACTTCTGTGAGTACGAACTATCCGTTTATGAGAAAAGCCGATTTCTCCCCGTCCTTATAGGCGGGTTGCTTGGAGCGGGAATATCCGCCCTTACCGTTTTCTTCAGGATAGAGCCTTTTATGCTCTCCACATATATATGGGGCATAACCCTGTTCTGGGGGCTTCCGTGGGTTACATAATGGAACTTAGAAGGGCAAACCGACACAACCTGAAGGTTGCGGGAGGACATCAACCAGGGTCTTTCACATATCGTGGTGGAAAACCAGGAAACCCAGCAGGAGATACTGAATCTGCATCAGAGGCAGAGGGAATGGAACAGCAGGCCGCCGAGCGGGTTCAGGCAAGTGAGAAGCGAACGGTCAGGCTGCAGTCGCTGCTTGAGGAGCAGGCATCGGCACTGAAGGGTGTATCCCACGACATGAAAAACCCCCTCACGGTCGTTCTTCAAACCAGCGAGATAATGAAGGACCAGCTGACCGAGGAAAACAGGTGGATGGCCGACGAGCAGAAGAAGGCGGTATCCCGCATACGGGACCTGCTGGATGATTTGCTGTACCTTGAAACCCAGGGAGCGGGAGCCATTCAGTTCATGCCCGAGAGGGTAGAAACTGCGCCCCTTGAGGAATCCCTTCGCAGAAGGCTCAGAGCCATGTCCGGGAACAAAGGCCTCCGAATCAGCGTAATCTCCACCCGGGAGGCCCCCGAGTGTATCCTTGTGGATCGAATGCTTCTCGACCGCGTGGTGGACAACCTTCTGACCAACGCGGTCAAGTACACCGATCAGGGAAGCATTGTTCTCGAACTTGATGGCAAACCAGGATTCCTGACGATCAAGATATCTGATACAGGCAGGGGAATAGATGAGAAAGCATCAGGAGCGTTTTCGAAGCAGGAGGCTCAAACCCTGATCAGAGAGAACTTAACAGTCATGGTATAGGTCTTTCGGTGGTGATCAGATTGCTTGACCGCATAGGAGGCACTCTTGAGGTAATGTCCCTTCCCGGCAGGGGCTCCACTTTCTGGGTGCATTTCCCGGTAGAACCATCCAGCGACCTTTGCCGGAGAACAGCCTGAAGGAACCACTGAAGATCCAACTTCCAGGATCGTTACTATAAGGCCGGTGATCTGATGTGTCCTGTTAAACCCGAGGGAATGCTTACAGAGACTGCTGCAGATGTATTCCTGAGATATCTGGAAGCCGAAGGGGCCAGGGTAGTTTTTGGAATACCCGGAGGTCTACTGCACCCGTTTTTGAAGCTGTGGACTCCGACCCAGGTTCCGACTTGTGGTCACCAAGCACGAAGAAGGCGCTGCTTTCATGGCAGACGGATTCGCCAGAACAAGCGGCAGGCTTGCGGTTTGCGCCGGCACAGCTGGGCCCGGGGCAACGAATCTTCTAACGGGTGTCTCCTGTGCCTTTGCCGACGGCGTTCCCATGCTTGTGGTTACCGGACAGGCGGCAAGCCACGCCATTGGAAAGGGGGCTGCCCAGGAAACCGGACGCGAAGACATGGATATAGTTGCAATGTTCAGGCCGGTAACTAAGTATTCAGCCATGATCCCCTCTCCGGCAGCTTTGCCTTCACATCTGCGCAGAGCTCTGCGAACTGCCCTCACTGGCCGACCTGGCCCGGTTCATCTCAATGTTCCGGTGGATTTCTGGGAGATGCCGGTTTCCGAGCAATGGTTCAACCCGGATACATACAGAACCGAGAGCAAACTCTTTGACCGGGTGGCGGTGCAGAAGGCCACAAAGGCCCTACTGGAAGCCAGGCATCCGGTTCTTCTGGCGGGTTCCGGCGTTTCCATTTCAGGAGGCGGGGCAAATCTAAGGACCCTGGCGGAACTGATTCCCGCCAGGGTTGCCACCACACCCAGGGCCAAGGGTGTATTCCCGGAAAACCATCCGCTTTCTCTCGGGGTGTTCGGATTCGCCGGTCACAGAACTGCCCGGGAAACCGTGCTGGGCTCAGGTGTGGATGTGCTGATGACAGTTGGAGCTTCTCTGAATGAGACCACCACCCTTAACTGGCACAGCGACTTGAAACCATCAACCAACCTTATTCAGCTTGACATAGACCCTGACAGGGTCGGTCGGAACTATCCGGTAGACATTCCGCTAATCGGGGATGCCAGAACGATCATAACGGAAATCGTGTATCACACTCACCGCATTATTCGGGAGGGAGGCGTCCATAGGTCCAAATGGTCCGCTGAGCTTCCCCTTCCTCCATGGCCGGAGAGATGCATGGAATCCGTGCTGCGGAACTCAGATTCCGTTCCATTGACCCCCAGCGATGGCGGGCGGACATGGAGCTTGCTCTCCCGGGGGATGCGGTGATCTTCTCCGACATCGGCGGCCATATGTTGTTCAACATTCATTATCTGTGCGTCCGTGATGAGCAAAAATTCGTGCTTAACCTCGGCTTCGGCTCCATGGGACACGGTACGGCAGCCCCTGTAGGTGCCGCGCTGGCCGATCCTTCAAGAGCGGTGATCGCCATTGTAGGCGACGGCTGTTTTACCATGAACGGTATGGAGATAATCACTGCGGCTGAGTACGATGTTCCTGTTGTCTGGATCGTTGAACACAATAATATGCATGGAATAACCTGGCACGGCAGCAAATGGTTGGTGGCAAACGCCCATGGACTCAGTACGCTACCGAAAAAAACTGGACATAGCTGGGATAGCTAAAGCAATGGGGCTGACCTCTTTCGTTGTGGAAAACCCGGTCAGATGACCGCTGTTCTTCCCGAGGCCCTTGCTATTCCGGGCCCTTCACTGATCGAAGTCAGGGTTGACGGTGACATTCCTCCACCCCTGGGAGACAGAGCCAAAACAGTAGCGGGATTCGTAGAAAAATGAGAGAAACCGATAATCTCAAGGGACCGGTGGAGGATCTGAAATGGGCCACCAGGCTCAAGGCCAATGTGGTTACTCCGGGTAGCCGGCCCAGGATCCATGGCTACGATGTACGTGGAGAACTTCTGGAGCACCTTTCTCTATCTGAACTGATGCTTCTTACTCTAACCGGTGAACTTCCCGGGAAGAGCGCTGCTCTGGCTTTCCAACGGGCCATGATGTTCCTTGCCCCTGTGAGCCGTGGCGGAGGCTCCTGTTCATGCCTCGGTTCTGGCAGGCCTGTGCGGTTCCGGCTCCAGCGGAATGACAGGGGTTGCCGCTCTGACCCTGGCAGAACAAGCAAGAATGGCCGTCGAGGAGCACAGACCCCTTTTTGAGTGGCTCAAGAACGGCGCTGAGGGCGTCGCCCCTCTCCCCCTCCAGGCAGAGAGGGAAAGGAGGAAACGGGATTACTGCTTTCCTCGCTGAAGAGTCGGAGTGGAACCCTCCTCATGGGCGAACCTGCCCCCATGCTGCTGCCATGGCGGTTCTATACAGCTGCTGCGGACTTACCGACCGGGCACTATGGAGTTCTTCCTCGTTCTCACCCGAATGCCCTGCGCCATCGCTGAGGGTAAGGCAGTTTCCCCGGGCGGATTCCGCGACTATCCAATTGACCTTCCAGTATTTACATACAGGGATGAAGAATGAAAGAACAAGTAGGTGGTGGTGAGATTTTCACCAGGGTTGGGCATGCCGGCTGGAATGATCACCGTCATTTCGGCAAATGGGTGTTCAGTGAACTGGCCGGAAACACCTCCACTGCAGGCTGATAGCCCTGGCCGCAACTGGTCGGCTCCCGGATGAATCCGCCTGCGGGATGCTGGATGACATTGCAGTTATTCTGACCGTTGCCGATCCCCGGATCTATCCACTGAAGCTGGTCAGGTTGGCTTCGTCCTTCGGAGACCCCCTGGCCGGTCTTGCAACGGCGGTTGCGGCTATGGAGGGAGCCATTGTCGGGCCGCAAATTGCTCAGAACTCTGCACTATGGATGGAAGAAGCGGCTCAAAGGCTGGATAGCTCCTTGAGGATGATGATTCGATAAAGCGGTGATCACAGAACTGCTGAATGAAAGGGGACGTCTGTCCGGCTTCGGAGTGCCCTTCAGAAAAGTGGATGAAAGACGAACCGCCCTGGTGAAACGGGCCAGAGCAAGGGGAATGGACGGCGGCACCTACTGGAAGCTCCACGACAGGATAGCGTACCTTGTTGGTGAACTCCGTGGAATACCCGCGAATGTCGGCCTGTCAGTGGCTGCTCTGAGCCTTGATATGGGCTTCAACCCTGAAGAAATGGCCTCTCTATATACAGGTCTCACCATTAATGTTTTTCTGGCGAACTCTGTGGAGGGTGCCGGTCAGGCGCCTGAGGTTCTCCGTCGACTGCCGGATGAAAGCATTGAATATGTCGGGATCCCCCCCAGAAACCTCCCGGGTCAAGGCCATCCGTAAATTTGACAAATAGATTCTGTAAATAGTTACAGCACAGCGCTTAAAACATGGGGCCATCTGCATCGAATGGATACTGTCTGGTCCTGTGCGGCACTATCATCCAATGTATATCTGACTTAAGTATGGACCATACTCCGGAAAGACAAGAACATAGAACGTATGTCTCGCATCTGATCTGTTGAAAGCTCTCTTGGCAGCATCTGGGAGGGGTTTCCTCTCGCCGATGGGAAAGAACAACATAACCGTTAGAGATAAGATTTAAAAGACTTCACGCGCTATTTTCCGGTTAAACCGCCCAGGCTTTACTTTTTGCTATACAACATCTTACACAATCTATTTGTCAAATTTACGGATGGCTCGGAAGTTCGGCTGGTTGACCCGGGGCGGAGGCGGTGTTAGTCTATGGGAGGTTATGCTGGGTTTTCCCCGCCGCGGTATTTCTTTGGTTCTCAACAACCCTTCGGAGTTATACATTGAATCAGATAATGATGATTGCAGGATCCTGCTCCTGGTTTTGGCCTTTGCCGGATGCGGGAGGAAAAGCCCAATATTGTCATCGTGGTGGTGATACCATGAGGGCAGATCACATGGAGCCTACGGCTACCACAGGGATACCACCCCTGGAATGGACAGTCTGGCCAGGGCGGGAACCATGTGGACGAATGCCAGGGGGCAGGCGTCATGGACGCTTCCAGCGGTAACATCAATTTTCACTGGAAGGTCCGCCAGGGCCCACGGCACCGGGATAAATGTTTCCAATGGAAGCGTTTACGGGGTAGGCTCGGAGATACCGACAATGGCAACGGTCCTGGGGCTGAGGGTTATAACACCGCCGCCTTCTTCAATGTTTCCTTCTCGACGAGCAGTTCGGTTTCCACAGGGGGTTCAATACTTTCAACTGCCACCCAAAGGGTCTTGGCAGAGCCGGAGAAACAATGGACGATGCCCTGGGTTGGCTTGATGAGCAGAATGGGGATGACCCCTTCTTCCTGGCGATTCACCTGTTCGACCCCCATGATCCCTATGCCCCGCCTGCGCCCTATGACACAATGTGGGGAGACCCCTCAAGGAATGACAGCGTCTGGATATTCACGCCGGAAGGGGCCATCGCTGACCCGGAACAGAACCGGCATCTGAAGGACAGATACGACGGTGAATTAGCCTGGACAGACAGCCAGATGTCACGACTGCTTGCTGGCCTGCGAAGCTCGGGGATGGCGGAGAACACCCTGGTGATAGTTACGGCGGACCACGGCGAAGAGTTCCTGGAACACGGTTACGGCGGGCATGGACGGACTCTTTTTGAGGAGATCGTTCACATCCCCCTGATCATGTCAGGCTATGGCGTGCCCCGGGGGGAGGTGAGGGATTGCCCCGCGGCACAGATGGATATCCTGCCACGGCGCTGGATATAGTAGATGTGGAGCATCCCGACGAACTCCGCGGCATTGATCTGCTCTCCGGGAGTGTTCCGGAAATAAGAGCGATCCCCGCCAGCGGGGTAAACACCGGACCTCCCTTCCAGATGGCGTCGGTTACCAGGGATTCCTTCAAGACCATCTGGTATCCGGAGAGTGACACATTCGAACTGTACGACCTTCGAAACGACCCGGATGAACTCGACCCCATTTCCCCCGGCGAGGTGAGAAGGGAGAGGGTTCTCTCATACTGGTCCACGCCACGGGCATATCCGCCCAGGCCGGTGGAGGGTTCACACATCGGGCCGGCCTGCGGGATCTGGGTTATTTCTAGGTGAGAAGCCGGTTATGTTCCCTTTGTCCCGGAAGAAAACTTAAAAGAACGGGTCGATATGACACTGCTGTTGCTGATACTGCTAAATACATCCAGCTGGCCGGATTCCATTCCCTCCTTCCATCTGGAATTCGATCCGGAGCAATGGGAATACGCCTGTGACAACTACTGGCGGATATCTATGTTCCAGCGGAACTGACCTGCGGAGGTTATTCCCTCCCCTGCCAGTTCAGGATAAGGGGAGCCACAAGCCGTTCCTACCCCAAGAAATCAATAAAGATAGAACTACCTGAGGGAACTTTCCTCTTCGGCCACGACGAATTCAATCTGAATGCCGAGTTCCTTGATAAGACCCGGCTGAGGGAGCTTCTTTCTTATCTCTACTATTCGGAAACGGGACAGACGGTTTCCGATGTGAACCTGGTGGAAGTTGTTTTCAACGGAGAGACCCAGGGCGCTTTCGTTTCGGTACAGGATATCGACGGTGACTTCCTTGAGAACACCCCTCTTCCCGATGAGGCCGTGATCTACAAATGCGCCGACAGGTACACCACCCTTGACAGGGTGCACGAACTGGAACCCTACAACAAGAAAACAAAGGAAACTCAGCCCTGGGACGACCTCATTCTGCTGATGTACTGGCTTGCACTGTGCCCGGAGGAACTTTTCCCCGAACAGCTGAACCAGCGTTTCCATTATGATGATCTGGTATCCTGCGTGGCCACCAATGTGCTTCTCGGACATGGGAGCACCTATTACCACAACTACCATCTGGTGCTTGACAGAACCGGCACCGAAGGCCCCTGGCGTTACATAACCTGGGACATGGACCGCACATGGAGCAAATATGGCCCGGAGTTCCCCTACCACAGGAATTCAAGCAACAACGGGAATCGCAGGAACACACTCATCTGGAGAATGTGGTGCAACCAAGGTATAAGGGAAGATCTGATAAGGGAGATACACAGCCAGTTTCCGGAGTACCTGGCATTCGCCGGCTCCGGCATCATCGACTCCCTGGCCTCCGCGGTGGCTCCGCTGGTTGAGGCTGATCCCTTCAGGGAATACTCCATGGACAACTTCTGGGGGAAATAGAAACACTGAAGAACTGGCCCCAGACCAGGTACGATAACCTGCTGAACCAGTTCGATAGCTGGCCCCTGCCCTTCCGCATCTATCCCCCTGTACCTTCCGGGACGAACCTTGAAGTGTCCTGGC
>LQAH01000312.1_pt1 | contig 12310 bp, 14 predicted proteins | sample 1535791 | NCBI WGS metagenome assembly LQAH01 (sample SAMN04331585, study PRJNA305678) | bioreactor metagenome | isolation source: bioreactor_4 inoculated with Wadden Sea sediment 2nd replicate of a... | place: Germany:Bremen
CTTCGTTATCAAGCGATCCGCTGCCCAGCCCTTTTTTAAATGCTTTTTCAGCCGCTTAAATTTTTTCTTATTATAATAGATTTTTCCAAGAGCTATATGAGCATCTTCATTGTCAGGATCAAGCTCGATAATCTTTTTAAGGACTTCCTCTTCCTTTGCAGTATTGCCGTTAATATGATAGATCATTGAAAGATAGTACAAAGCATTAGAATTATCAGGATTTGCTGCAAGGAAGTCTGAAAGAACTGCTTCGGCATCATCAATTCTGTCATTATTGAAAAGAAGTATTGCATATAAAAGCATATCATCGCCGTTTTCCGCTTCAAAAAGATCCAGTGCCCCTTTCATATCTCCTTCGGAAATCAGTTTTTCAATTTTTTCAATAAGCGGATCTTCTGCAGGAACAGATGTACCTCCAGGTGCTGTTGTACATGAGATAATTGAATAAAGCATTACTGCTGCTGACAATAATAGTAATAATCTAATTCTGCTTTTCATAAATAATACTCCGGAAATTGTTTTTTAAAGAAATAATATACTGATTATTTTTAATTAATTCAAAATAAATCCTTACACCGCTTATTTTTATTATGCGGAATAGAATAATTATTACTTCCTGTTTTTATAAAAGTCTAAAAGATGTTCAATACTATACCCTTTTATCATAATATTACTCAAGGTTGCTTTTTTATTTTCATACTGCTAAAATACGGCACTATGGGCATAAAAAATTCAAAAGAAATATTATATAATACCGGTTATTTATATCGGGATAATTTCACTGCTTATTTATATGCAGTTTTCAACAACTTCAGATTTTTCTGATAATATATCGACTATTCAGATTACCGGGGAAACAAGAGCAAACAGCGATGACAGGGCAACAGCTGTTACAGCTATGGATGTAAATATCCACGGATTTATTCTGCCTCTGTCGTCAAAAAATCCAATATAATGACAAGTCTGGACGGAAACAAGACAAGGCTTTTATAAAAGGATATAACAAGACAGAAAACGGAATGGAAATATTTCTATCCGGAAATGTATTAATCAGAATTGAGAACAGAAAAACAGAGACAAGAGGTTTCTATCTAATACCTGTCTTTCCGTCAGGAAACAGCAATATAAAATCTGTTTCTGTTCCGTACAGACTTGTTAATCCGGAAGATCTTTCACCAACAGAAATATTCCCTGTTTTTTCTTTTTCAGAAGGGGAAATCTTTTTTTGCAGCATCATCTCCGCAGTCATCTGTTGATACAGAAAAAATATTATTACAGCTGTTCCCGACAGTGAGCAGAATATAAGAATAAGAATCAGTGAAGCCCGGGAAGGTATTTCAGATCCTTATTCATTCTGGTTTTCCAGCTTTATGATTGATGATAATACCAGCATAGACAGAGAACAGCTTACATCCGATTATATTGAAAAAGGATATAACGGATGGAAGGCAAGCCGCTTCAACCAGAAAACAGGAAGATGGAAAACTCACGACGGAGTTGAAGTCTATAATAAAGAAGTTATCTCTTCACTTGCTTCTGAATCATTCAGCAGAAATGAATTTAGAAGAAACAGATGGCTTTTTAATGCTTCCAGAGTATTTAATAAGGAAACTTTCCTCCTTGAGGCAGCTCTTGCTAACGGAAATCTTATAAAAACTTATGCAGAATTTCAGAAAAACGATATAGAGCTTATAAACAAAATAAGCAGCATGATTAAACAGCAGGATGCAGATGTTTTTAAAATCAGCAACCTGATAAAAATAATTGTAGACCGGGGTCCCTATTCTCTTACACAGGAACTGTTTCAGATGGCTGAAAGCAGCTACAATACAGAGAACAGAGATATAAGGCTGGGTATTGCAGTTGCATATCTTGATTTTGCGGCACTGAATATAGAACCTGAACTTTCCCTAAACCGTTTCAACTCAATTGTGGATAACCTTATTTTAAGAAATATTGTAAAAGCAGATAAAGGGCTTTTTTATAACAGATTCTTCTGATAAAAATACTTCAGATACGCTTTTTACATTAAAAGCAGCAGACTGTCTCATCAAATCAGAACAGTTCAATACAAGACCTGTAATAAGTACAATCGGACAAAAGCTGATTACTTCACTTCTTCCATTTTCAAATTCAGAAGGATTCCTTCCTGAGAAAATTGTAATCAGCAGCAACAGGGTCAGCAGTACAACGGGGTTTGTAGAACCTGAAAAAGCTTATATGTATCTGGGAGGCAACAGATATATGCCTCGGATTAAAAGTCTTAAAAATGAAATCAATCCCGGTGCATGGATTGCTACATGTTCAGAAAATACAGATATAAAGAAAATGCCTGGAGAAATAAGAATTAGCACTTCATTTCCTGCAGGTTCAATAGAATACATAATTATTCAGGGTGTACCTGAAGTTAAAGGGTTTAAGCTTTACGGAAGAGACTGGGTCAGCGATCCTTCATTTGAAAGATATAATGCAGGGTGGGTATATCAGAAAGAAACAAATTCCGTTCTTATAAAACTTCAGCACAAGAAGGAAACAGAAGAAATTACAATTAAATACTGATATCAGATTTTATATATTATTGAGGGCTGTTGTAATAACAGCTCTTTTTTTTATTTGTTTTCATCCTGTATATTAGCTAATCATACAAATAATATGCATATAAGATAATTGCTGTATAAATACCTGTAATGAAAATTTCAGAGCTTTGCCGGTATAAAAATAAAAGTGTCTGATATGATAAAAGAAGAAAATCTTATTTTTCAGAAGAAAAAAAAACCGCACAAGTCATGTTAACAACCTGTGCAGCTCCTTTTTAATTTTTCACCAAAAATTAAATAATTTTATTCCTCCGCCCCTGTTTATAAGTACTGTAAAGGGTATGCAAAATTATTATGCATAGTACTTATGAAGCTGCATTCTGCCAGTCTGCAGCTTTAAACTGCGGCCCTCTTAAAGAGCCGCCAGGCTTGGAAGAAAATTTTTATTTGTTGATAATTGCAGCAAGATTTTCAGCAGAAAAACCGAATTTCTTTGCAACTTCTGTGTATTTACCTGATTCACCGAAAACATCAACAGCAAGAATATCAGCTTCTGAAGAAGCAAGCCCTCTCCATCCTGCAGAAACACCGCATTCAGCAACAACAACTCTTCCGCCTTCCGGAATAAGTGATGTTTTAAAAGCTTTATCCTGAGCTTCGAAAAGTTCTCTTGAAGGCATTGATACAATTCTGATTTTCTTATCTGAAAGAGCTGCAGCTTCAATTGCAAGAGAAACTTCAGAGCCTGTAGCAACAACAGTTACATCAGGAGTACCTGAGCAGTCACTTACAATGTAAGCGCCTTTCTCATGTTAGCTTTCCAGTTGGAGTCAGCTTTTTCATATATTTTGATTCCCTGTCTTGTATATGCCATACAAACTGGTCCGTCTTTTCTTTCAACAGCCATCTGCCATGCAACTGCAGTTTCCTGTGCATCGCCCGGTCTGAGCATTACATTGTTAGGAATAAGTCTTAATGATTCAATCTGCTCAACAGCCTGATGTGTAGGTCCGTCTTCTCCAACATATATTGAGTCGTGAGTAAAGATAAAAGTTGTAGGAACTTTCATGATTGCAGCAAGTCTTACAGTAGGTCTCATGTAATCTGCAAATACAAGGAATGTTGCACAGTAGCCTCTAAGACCTCCGTGAAGTACAATACCGTTTGCAACTCCGCCCATTGCATGCTCTCTGATACCGAAGTGAAGAGTTCGTCCTTCTCTGTCAGCTCTTGAAAAATCGCCGTTGTCAGGAACTACAGTGTTGTTTGAAGGAGCAAGGTCAGCTGATCCCCTACAAGGTTGGAACTGCAGCACAAGCTGATACAAGTGATTTACCTGAAGCAACTCTTGTTGCAACACCTTCACCGATTTCAAACTGAGGCATTGCTGCATCATCGATTGAAATAACTTCATCAGACATGAATTTGTCCCAGAGTTTTGCAAGATCTGCATTTTCATCTTTCCAGGATGCAAATTCTTTTTTCCATGCATCATAGTTTGCTGCCTGTTCTTTTCTCTTTTCTTCAAAGTATTTATAAGCTTCAGGGAAAACATAGAAATCCTGATCTACAGGAATTCCAAGATCCTTTCTCATAAGAGCTCTTTCTTCATCGCCGAGAGGAGCACCGTGAACTTTGTGAGTACCTGCAAGATTTGGAGAGCCTTTACCGATTACTGATTTTAAAACGATAAAAGCAGGTTTATCTTTAACTGACTTTGCTTCTTCAACAAGTTTAACAATACCTTCGAGATCGTAAGCATCGCCTTTTAATACCTGCCATCCGTAAGCTTCATAACGGGCTGCTACATCTTCTGTAAAAGCAAGTTCTGTAGAACCTTCAATTGTAATTCCGTTATCATCATAAAATACAACAAGCTTTCCAAGACCAAGGTGACCTGCAAGGGAAGCAGCTTCTGATGTAATCCCTTCCATCATACAGCCGTCGCCTGAGAGCGCATATGTGTAATGATCAATTACTGTTCTTTTTTCTGTGTTGAACTTTGCAGCAAGCATTTCTTCTGCAATTGCCATACCTACAGCATTAGAAAAACCGGCTCCCAGTGGTCCTGTAGTTGTTTCAACACCGTCAGTCCATCCATATTCCGGATGTCCGGGAGTAAGTGTGCCAAGCTGTCTGAAACCTTTAAGATCTTCAATTGAAAGCTTGTAGCCTGAAAGGTGTAAAAGTGCGTAGAGAAATGTTGATCCGTGTCCTGCTGAAAGAACAAATCTATCTCTGTTTATCCAGCTTGAATCTGCCGGATTATGATTCATGATTTCCCCGTAAAGTAATGAACCGAGTTCTGCACATCCCATCGGAAGTCCAGGATGTCCTGATTTGGCTGCCTGTACCTGATCGACAGCAAGTGTTCTTACTGAGTTTGCAACAGCTGTAATAGCCTGTTTATTCATATTTTCCCCCTAAAATGTCAAAACAAATTTTAACAATACCTGTATCGCTATCGAGCACTTTCCAATGGAAAGTCTCTGCCGCTTCGCTAAACAAGTTTCAGCAATCCCTATACAGATTTCTACATATCTACCTAAGTATATATATATTACACGATAATATATTTTTTAAAAGATATAAAATGTATCTCCCTAAATATTTTTCAAAAAATTCCAGCCCATTTCTGTAAAAAAAAAGATTCTGAATATCAGAAGAATATAGGAGGAATTTAATATAGAAAATATGCAAATTCATTTTATCAGGGGGATGCCTTTATTATTACGAAATGTTATAATACATCAATGATTGATAACTATAATATCTTTCTTGAAAATGTACCGGAAATGCCGTATCTCATCGGCGGAGACTCATCTTTCAAGTCAGCTGTTCTTGTTCCGTTTATTACGATAGAGGGAAAAGAATATATCCTGTTTGAAAAAAGAGCATCCGGAATACGGCAGGCAGGCGAAATATGCTTCCCCGGAGGGGCACACGACAGCAGCATTGATAAAGACTTTTCAGAGACAGCAGTAAGAGAAACAACAGAAGAACTGGGAATAAAATCTGATATTGTAAAAATTGATCATCATCTTGGATTTCTTGTAGCCAATATGGGCGCTGCTGTAAATATATTTACAGGAAGAATAGATATTAAGAATCTTTCAGATTTAAGACCAAATACAGGAGAAGTTGAAAGTGTTCACTTAGTTCCTGTAGATTTTTCCTGAATAATGAACCAGAGGAATATAAGCTTCAGGTGGAAATAAAAATCAGCCTATAATAATGACAAAGGGGAAAAGGTAGTTCTTTTTCCTGCTGAAAAACTGGGGCTACCCGAAAAGTACCACAGCAAATGGAAGGGAAGAACTCCCGGTACTTATGTTTATAAATACAAAGATATAATTATCTGGGGATTAACAGCAAAAATCACCAGAGAAATAGCAGAAATAATCAAGAGGAATAAATAAATGAAAAGAGTTGTAATAGGTGCAGATCACGGAGCATTTGAACTTAAAGAAAAAATTATCAAACATCTTGAAAATAATGGCTACGAAGTAAAAGACACAGGAACCCTTGAAGAGAAATCTGTAGATTATCCTGATATGGCTGAAAATGCATGCAGGGAATATCTTAAAGGCGGATATGAATTCGGAATTGTATGCTGTGGAACCGGGATTGGAATATCAATAGCTGCAAACAAAATTAAAGGAATAAGATGCGCTCTACAGCAAAACCTTTTCACAGCTGAAATGAGTAAAGCTCATAATAATGCTAATTTTCTGGCTTTCGGCGGCAGACTTGATTACGGTAATATAACTGTTGAACAGATGATCGATAAATATATTGATACAGAATTTGAAGGCGACAGGCATCAGAGACGGCTGGATAAAATTACAGCTTTGGAGTAATCCGGTGCTGCAATATATTTTTACATATACTTAGAAATATTTAAAACACTTTATAAGAATTTTAAAATCCTGAAAAACAGAATACTGAAGATTAGAAACAAATAAAAAAACATTTTCAAAAAAGACTCTAATGCTTTACTATTTCTTAACAGGACAAAAGTAAATGACAAGCAGCAAATTCAAACCAATGATAATAGGGGCACTGCCTCTTTTAATTCTGTATATAATTTTTTACAGTCACAATTATTATAGTTTACAGGCATAAAAATCGACGAATTCAGGGTAGAAAAAAACTTCAAAAAATAAGAAGAGAAAACTAATCTCATTACAGGTACTTACCAGACGTTTTCAGATTTCCTTTATCATAACAGCATAAAAAAAATCAGATGCTGCTGAGCTGCTATATAAGAGCTGGAAAAATCCCGGGACAAAAGACGAAAACAGGAAATTACTGAAAATTCAGATGGATAGTCTTTATTCTGCAATAAATAAATACTCATACAGACAGCTTCATTTTCATTTACCTGACACAGAAAGTTTTTTACGAATGCACAGACCGGAAAAATACGGCGATAAACTTGAAGATGTAAGAGAAACTGTAGCAGCGGCAAATTTATACAGGAAAAAAAGTATCCGGCTTTGAAGAGGGTAGAATATTTAACGGATACAGATATTTATATCCACTTTTTTACAATGGAAGACATGCCGGGAGTGTTGAAATAAGTGTATCCTTCAATGCAGTAATTGATTCACTTAAAAGGCTCTTTGAAAAAGAATATATATTTATGCTGAAAAAAGAAGTAGTTGATGAAAAAAGTTTTTGAATCAGAAAAGTCCAACTATAAGACCAGTTTTTTATGCAGCAGCTATGTTATGGACAATGAAGTTTCAGTAAAAAAATACAAAAATCTAAAAAACATGCTTAATCAGAATAACAGCAGAGTATTGGAGGATCTTGATGAATATTTTACATCAGACCATGATTTTGTTTATTCTTTTAATCATGCCGGTAAGAATATTCTTTTTATAGCAGTCAAGCTTGAAAATTTTAAAAAAAAACCATGTAGGATATCTAATTTCAATTGAAGCCTCTGATGAATACATTCATCTGAAAAAGGATGCTCTTCTGCAGATAATTCTTCTAAGCATTATTATTCTGCTTTTATTCTGTCTTGTTGAATATCATATCTGGGTAAGATTAAAAATGAAGGAACTTGCCATGAGGGACAAACTTACATCTCTATATAACAGGCATATGTTTCTTGAAATATTTAAGCAGACTATAAGCAGAATGAAAAGATTTGATGTTAAATCTGTAATAATCATGGCTGATATCGATCATTTTAAAACGATTAATGATAAATACGGTCACAACAAGGGAGATTATGTTTTAAAACAGTTTGCAGATATTCTGAAACAGAACATTAGAGAAAGTGATACCCCGGCAAGGTGGGGAGGAGAAGAATTTATAATTCTGCTTCCAAACACAAATATTAAAGATGGAATAAACATTGCAGAAAAAATCAGAGTATTTATTGAACAAACAGATTTTAAAATTAAAAAGACTATTACATGCAGCTTTGGTGTTACAGAAATTGAACCGGATGATTCTGACATAGCTGCAATCATTGAAAGAGCCGATAAGATGCTGTACAAAGTTAAGAAAAACGGAAGAAACAGGGTTGAAGGATAGAATTACAAATGAATAAAGAATATGCTTCCCGGATCAACAGAGTCTTAAGCTATATCGATGAAAACATCTGCACAGAACTTACGCTTGATGAGTTAGCAGAGCAGGCTTTTTTTTTCAAAATATCACTTCCACAGAATTTTCTCATCTATTATGGAAGAGTCACTATCAAAATATATTCAGAGACTGAGACTTGAAAAAGCTGCCGCCGAAATTGCCTCCTATAATGATGCGTCTATTACAGAAATAGCTCTTAAATATATGTTTTCCGGTTCTGCAGTTTTTTCAAGAATCTTTAAAAACAGATTCGGAATGAGCCCCAGTGCCTGGAGGGACGGAGGAAGCATAGAGTACAGCAAAAACAGTAAACTGCAGAGCAGCAGATATCAACAGCACAGCAAGGAGAGCAAAGAGTTATCAATAGAACACGATTACACTGATATCAGAACAAAAAAATGGAGGATATCGATGAAATCAGAAAAAACAAATCTTGAGTATTCTGTAGAAGTTAAGAAAACTGCAGAAAAACACCTTGCATGTGTAAGACACACAGGACCCTATGCCGGAGATTCAGAATTATTCCGGTCACTATTTACCAGACTTATGAAATGGGCAGGCCCCAGAAATCTTTTTATTCCCGGTAAAACAGAGATGCTTACAATTTACCATGATTCACCTGAAATTACAGATGAGGATAAGCTGAGAATAAGCTGTTGCATGACAGTTCCCGAAGGAACAGAAACAGACGGCGAAATAGCTTATATGACTATTGAGGAAGGGGAATATGCTGCTGCAGAATTTAAAATTAATGTAGAACAGTACGGAGATGCATGGAATACATTCTGCGGCGACTGGCTGCCTGAAAGCGGATACCAGTGTGCAGACGGCCCGTGTTATGAACTTTATTTAAATGATCCGGAAGCAGACCCGGAGGGAAAACATCATATAGCTATATATATGCCTGTTAAACCGCTTTAAGAAAAACAGGAATAACAATAAAAAGCTGTAATCCTTCCTGTCAGGAGTATTTTAAAGTTAGATCAAAGATCTGCAGAAATGCAGATCTTTTTTACTTTTTATTAGAGAAAAGAAAACTTATAAACTTGCAGGATATTAAAAACATGTTATCATTGTTTTTAAAACTTAAAAACAGCAGGAATATAATGGACAGACTGGAAAAAGAATACAGAGAATTCGGACCATGGATACTTGAAATACAATCAGCAGACGATATCCCTGATCTTTTTATGGACAGTTATGAATTCAGCAGCAGTGTTGAATGCGCATTGAAAATTCCCATAGCGCTGGATAGAAGAAAAGCTGAAAAAGGAATGAATTTTTACCGTTCAATTGTTTCATTCAACATTGATGAAATAATTATTCTGGAAAATTCAGAAGACAGCATTACAGAAGTAAAAGTCCCTTACAGCAGTATAAAAGCAGTTAAAAACATGGTGGATCTTCTCGAAGCAGAACTTACAATATTTACAGAAAATAAAAATCATTCAATAAAATACAATTCTGTATCTGAAGAAATGATGAAAAATGTAATAGAAATAAATTAGAAAAAAGTACAGATTAAATACAGAGAAATGCAGAATAGAAACAGAGTTTGAAGGTGAAATAACGGATCAGCTTTTCAGAAATTTAATAAATATATCAGGAAAAAAAGAAACTCTTACACCAGTATCTTTTCAGAAACCAAAAAAATGTCAAAAAAGATAATATGACTTTAAAAGATTATATTCTTTTTTAATTTTTAATCTTGAACTGCAGAGCTACATATATCTCCGCACAGATAAAGAACTTATTGCTGTAACCAGAAACAAGGAGATAAAGAAAAAACGGGCTGTTGACTACAGCTATAATTATACATATATACCCTTTTCAAATATTCATTCCGCTGTATTTACCCGGATCCGGATTATAAGGATATTTATAATCTGAAAATATCTCTTGAAAAATCAGATCAGATCGAATTCACTGCATCAGCACAGACCAAAGAGGATTTTACTGAAATTCTGGACATCTACTCATATTAGAGAATTTTTAAATTCTTTGTATTTTTATTTGTTTGAAATCACGAATTCTGATAATCCGGGATTCTGACTGTCATTATCTTTCAATAAACCATATCCTGAAGAGCCCAGAAGGCAGTTGTATTTTCAAGCTCTTTATTCATCTTAACATAATCAAAAGCAGTTTTTCCGCTTTTATCAGCAGTATTTATATATGCCCCGTTTTTTTATAAGAATATCAATAATCTGAGGGTTTGAATTAAACATAGCAGCCGCCATAAGGGGAGTAATTCCCCTGCTGTCTGAAGCATTTACTTCTGCACCGTGTTCGATGAGAAGTGAAATTACATAGGGATTTAAATTATTTCCTGCGGCAGTCATAAGAACTGTCCCTCCGTCCGGAGTTGACTCATTTACATCCGCTCCTGCAGCTATAAGCTCCCTGTGAATCAAAGGATTTCTGTTTCTGATTCCGGCATACATTAAAGGGCTGAACCCGCTGCATTTTATATTAATATCCGCACCATGCTTAATTAAGGTTCTGATAATATCAGGGTTCTGGTTATTCATGGATGCAAGGATTAGTGGTGTAAGACCGTCTGATTTAACAGCATTTACATCAGAGCCCGCTGCAATAAGCGATTTAATAACAGCAGTGTTTGTATTATTCCAGGATGCGATCATTAAAGGAGTGGCACCTTTGGAATTTCTGGCAGAGAGATCAGCTCCTGCAGCTATAAAAAGATGAATCAGCTCCTCATCGTAAAATAAGCGGATGAGTACATAATAGGGTCCAGCCCCTTTATCGCTAATATTAACATCTGCTCCCTCTTTTACAGCTTCAGCAATTTTATCAAAATCACCCTTTTTCATCAGATCAAAGAGATTCATTGAATAAAGAGAAAGCGGAAGAAAGAAAAGTAAAAAGATCATTTTTCTCATAAAATGCTCTTTCAGGGAAGTAGTAAAAACGGCGGAAACACTCTCTGTCCTGCAGCAGGCAGGAAGTATTCCGTTCTTATACGGAACCGGAAGGAGTAAATCCGAATTAGAAAAACTGCTCCCTATATTAATTATAGGGAATTAGTATGGATTTGTTACATGAAACAGCGTTTTTTAACAGTTTTCTAATACACAGGAGATATTGAGCCTGATATTACTGCAGAAGCTGATTCACAGACAGCTTTTTAAAGGGACGGAGGAATTCACAAATCCTCCAGTTTATCTGCTAAAAATTCCAGAAAAACATCGAAATTGTTTATTGACGCAGCCATGCCCTGCCAGAGAGGAGTTTTTCCGCCCCCTTTTGCTTCCAGCAATTTAAACAATTCAGATTTAATCTCAGTAAACGGCAGATCTATGTCTGTGCTGGAACCAAGAGTCCACTGGACTCTGCCGTCCGCTGTATTTATAAGAAAAAAATACTGTTTCTCTGCCTGCAATAAGTTTTTTAGCAATTTCAGTTATTATGTTTTTAGAGACATCTTTAAATCTCCCGCTGTATAATTTAATATTACCTGTCTGACTAAAGGAAAGAGCTTTTAAATATGCATCAGAGAGACTGCTTTCCAAAGCAGAAACAGTATTTTTCAGATCAGACATTTCATCTGCATACTTTATAAACCCTGGAATAATCTGATCAGCAGGAACAGATAAGGCTCTGCAGATAAATAATGAGGATTCTGATTTCTGCTGATAATCTTTCAGTGCTCTGTCCCCGATCTTTGCCAGAACACGGTATTGTCCACGGACTTTTTCTGCAGCATATACGTGAATCAGCCGGACTTCCGATGTCTTCGAACAATGAACACCGCCGCAGGCTGTCAAATCTGCACCATCAATCTCAACCAGACGGATTATCCCGCTTCTGGAAGTGGGACGGCGAAGTGAATAATTTATTAAATCTTTAGAATCAATATTTTTAATTATTACTTCCCGGTTTTCCAGAATAATTCTGTTTGCCTCTTCATTAAGCTGATGCATCTGCTCTTGAGTAAACTCTATACTGTCTGTTTCAACAGCTGTATAATCACTGCCCTGATGAACAGATACAGTATTGATATCAAACTGCTTTTTCAGCACTGCTGAGAGAATATGCTGCCCGGTATGCTGCTGCATATAATCAAAACGGTGCATCCAGTCCAGGGTACAGTTAACTTCCCCCTTCCCCGGATCCTCGAGGCACAAATGAAGGATTTTTCCCTT
>LQAH01000313.1_pt1 | contig 12287 bp, 18 predicted proteins | sample 1535791 | NCBI WGS metagenome assembly LQAH01 (sample SAMN04331585, study PRJNA305678) | bioreactor metagenome | isolation source: bioreactor_4 inoculated with Wadden Sea sediment 2nd replicate of a... | place: Germany:Bremen
TTTAAGCTACAACATAAAGTCCAACTTTTTTACGCAATATTTTTGGTACACAAACATCTCCTGAGCATCGATTATTAGATTTAACTTCTGAAATAGGTGAGCTTTCTAAGGAAATTCTTAAACAAACAAACTATGGAAAACATGAGTTTACGCCTTCAGATGATTGGTCTGAAGAGTTAGGTGATGTTTTTTTTGCTCTCCTATGTTTAGCAAATGAAACGGATGTAAATCTAGAAGTTGCCCTTGAAGGTGTGCTCAAGAAATATGAAAAAAGACATAAGAAAAAGGACACATAGGATCAAACTCATAAAATACTAATAGGTTCCTCACAAAGGTATCATATCTTCGTCTTATGATGATCTTAGATAAAAAAAGGGAGGAACTGAAAATGAAAAGAAAGATTAAAGTTGTAGGTGCAACATTGCTCATTATGGCAGCCCTAAGTTCGGCAAGCGTATTTGCAGATACCATGGGTCAAAGAGGTGCTAATAGAATGCCTCAGCAAGGTAACTTAGATTTTATGGATACCTATGTTGACACAGGCGTATTAACCCAAACAGAATTAGATGCAATTGAGTCCTATTTAATTGAAAAAAATGAGGGCAGACAGGCTAATGCACCAGATTTAGAGAACATGACCGAAGCTGAAAGACTTGCTTTAAAAGAAAGCATGGAGGATAGGTCGGGTAATTTACTAGACGAACTTGTCGAAGAGGGTTTACTTACAACAGAACAAGCAGCACAAATTACTATAGAACCGAAACAAGTTGATGGTAAGGATTTAAACCATACAGAGAAAGTAAAAGAAGAGGTTGATGGCATAAGTGTAACCCTAAATGGCAAGAAGTTAAAAGTGATGTTAGGGCATATGTAGACGGTAACAGCCGTACCATGATAGAGCTAAGATCTGTTGCAGAAGCTATAGGTGCAGAAATTGGATGGGATGGCGAGACACAAACGGTAAGTTTAACTCTGGAAGACGAAACCATCGATATACAAATAGGACAAAAGAAGTACAGCTTAAATGGAAGCCATAAGGACATGGATACAGAAGCAGTTATAGTAGATGGTAGAACTATGGTACCTGTACGCGTCGTTGCAGAAGCCTTAGGTGCAGAAGTTGGGTGGAACGCAGAAACGAAGACCGTTGAATTAACAAATTAAAATAATATTTATACAAGCAGAAAGCTAGATTTCTAAAGAAATCTAGCTTAATCTTTTTTGTTTATCCTAATGTGTATTCTTGAGCTTCCTCTTCCTGTAAATGTACACGAAGTGCCCCTAAAGCTAATGATTCAAGTTCGTTTTCTCCGGGATGGATATGAACTGGTGCAATAAATGAAGTGCGGTTTTTAATCCAAGTCGTTATTCTGTCAGAATAAGCGATTCCACCTGTAATGGCAATGGCATCAACATGACCAGATACAACCGTAGCCAATTCACCAATGCCCTTAGAAACTTGATAAGCCATAGCTTCGTATACTTCTTCGGCTACTTTGTCACCATTGTCAATTCGCTTTTCAACATCCTGCGCATCACTCGTACCTAAATAGGTAATAAGGCCACCTTGTCCACGTAGTTTCTTTTTAACTGTCTTAAAATCGTAGTCGCCGGAGTAACACATTTCAATAAGCCTTTTACATGGAACACGTCCAGAGCGCTCAGGTGAAAAGGGTCCTTCATCATCAGAGACGATATCCACCATTTTTCCTTTTTCATGCATACTAATAGAAATACCGCCACCTAAGTGGGCAACAATAATATTCAAGTCCTTGTATGGTTGGTTTAGAGCGTGTGCTACTTCGTGTGCAACTGCCCTCATGTTTAAGGCATGTGAAAAGCTTTCGCGTGGGATGTCCTTCATGCCAGATATTCTTGCAATGCTACTAAGTTCATCAACTGCTACAGAGTCGTAAATATATGCCTTAATTCCCAATGGCTTAGCAATTTCATAAGCAATCATAGCCCCTAAATTTGAGGCATGCTCTACAACGGGTCTGTTTGACAAACGGTCCACCATAGCTTCGTTAACGATATAGGCACCAGATTTTACTGGCGAAGTAACCACCGCGTCCTACAACTACAGATAATTTCCGGATATCAAAATAAATGTCTTCTAAAAACATGAGCACTGATTCGTACCGCATGGTATATTGACTCGCAACAGTATCGTATTGATCGAGTACATTTCGAGGATGTTCTATATTTTTTTTAGCAATTTCAGTGTTGTTTTCATAAAGTGCGACTTTTGTTGAAGTTGAACCTGGATTAATGGCTAATATGAATGTTTTTTTGTTCATTGTGTCCTCCTTGTATATGGTGATACTCATATATATTGCAATCATCGTGCCAATCAATTATGCGTATAAAGCCCATAGAAAAGAGCCATTAATAATAAAACGGTATCAATGGTATTAAAGTTAATACCGTTGATACCGTTGGTTAAGTCAGGTTAAAAAATTCTCTAGCTTCAGATCCTAGCTTTGTAAGGATGGTACCTCCACGACCTTTTAGAACTTCAACAAAGCCAAAATGCTCCATATGCAACAATATCTTTCGGACCTCTTGTTCGCTAATAATTTGCTTTTGCTTTAATACTTGCTGATGCAAGGTTCTTCTGCCTAGTCGAATACCCTTTAATTTGGCTTTGTGCAAGCTGTCTAGAATAATCTGTGACAAGATCAAAGGACGATGAGATTCAGAAATATAAGTTTCGAAAAGCACTTTATTATCAGAATGTGTATCAGTTTGAGTCATGTTTTCAAAATCGCTAAATGGAATGTCTTCTGGCATTATAACTGGAGTATCTAAATGTGCCCAGTATTCAATATAATTTCTGAGCTCTCTGACATTACCTGGCCAGTGGTATGTTTTTAAAAGCTTTAAAGTGCTGTCGTGTATTTCGAACGAGCTATTAAAGGTTCGTTTAAATGCGAGGATAAGTGCATCTAAGTCACTGATATGATCTTTAAGAGAAGGCAACTTTAAAGGCAAAACATTAAGTCTGTAATAAAGATCTTCTCTAAAATGACCTTCTTTAACACGGGTTTGTAAATGCTTATTGGTAGCAGCGATAATACGAATGTCGACTTTAATTAGCCTGTCACTACCTATACGCATAACTTCTCGTTCTTGTAGTACCCTGAGTAAACGTAACTGAAGCTGTATTGGCATTTCGCCAATTTCGTCTAAGAACAAGGTTCCTTTGTGGGCCAATTCAAACAGACCTGGTTTACCACCTTTACGTGCGCCTGTAAAAGCACCTTCCTCATAGCCAAAAAGCTCACTCTCTAACAAGCTTTCTGGTAAAGCACCACAGTTTATGGCTACAAATTGAAACTGTTTTCTTTTAGATGATGCGTGTATTGCTTGTGCAAAAGTTCTTTACCCGTACCACTCTCACCACTTATAAGAATAGAAGACTGTGACTGTGCCATACGAAAAGCTATTTTCTTTTGGTCCTCAATAATTTGGCTATGTCCTTTAATATGATCAAAGGTATATTTGGCATGGTGGCCTTTACCAATAACTTGTTGCCTAAAGCGGTGTTGCTTTACTTCTTCGTCACTAAAGCGTTTAATTGTTGCCACAGCGCCATACAGTTTATGTGTGTGAAAAATGGGATGAACAGATACAATAAGGTTTTGACCATTGACCATAATGAGTTTGTCTGTTGGGTGGTTTTCTCCTTTAAGTGCATTTTCAAACCTAACATAGAGAAAGACTCAAGTCCATTAAAGCCAATTATATCTTTCCGTGGCAGTTTGAATACATTTAGGGCTTGGTCATTGTATATATGTGTAATGCCAAGGTGATCAATGGCAATAATCCCTTCATCTAATACCAAAGAAAGGATCTCAAGTTCGCTCTCAAACATATTGTTTTTCCGTAAGATCTCGGTTAATGCAATGTCTGAAGTAACAGCAGGAACGTAGCTATTAAGAAGATTTTGAGGATTAATAACATCGTCTAAATCAAGCATAAAACCTAGTTTAATAAGTGAGTGCCTATCCAAAATAAAAGTGTCGAGTATAATTTTATCGTTAGTGACTTGGGCATATAAATCTTCTAAATAGTTAGGGATTAGGAGGATAGCATCACTCAAATGTTTTTTATTAATACTTATGGGATCAATAACAAAGGGATAATCGTATGAATATAGATGATTAATATAGTGTACAGACAAGGTCTCACTTAAATAGCAAAAGGAAACATTGCGATGAGAAGGAATTGCCCTCAGAGTGCATGTGTTTTTTCAGTAATCATGAGCTGTCCGATGATAATGGGAGTTCCAATGGGCGTATGGCCTTTAGCATAATGATATTCAGGTGATGAAAAAACCAGTGTAATTGTTTCTGAGTCATCACATCTCTTCTGCTGGTCAAATAACCAGAGTTCTACATTTAAATCATTTCTAAAGATAATATGTAATTGAGACTTTATTTCTTCAAGTAATTTGATATCGTAACCAGCTAATCGTACCTTTTCATATGATCCCTCCTAGTTGGATTATACCATTAATACCATTGAGAGAATCAAGGATCTATTCAAAGAGGGAGGAATAAAAATAAGGTACAGACTCATCAGCGCAAGTTAACTTGCCCAGAAGAGTCTGTACCTTATATGTTTTTAATAATTAAAGTTGTGATGCAATTTCGTATATAAGTCTTTCTGATTCGTCCCAACCAATGCAAGGGTCCGTAATAGACTGACCAAATACATTGCCTGATACATCTTGTTTACCATCAACTAAATAGCTTTCAATCATAAGGCCTTTTGACCATTTTTTCTTACTTCGTCATTATACCTTCTATTACGTATAATTTCCATTGCTATACGTGGTTGTTCCATATGATTTTTGCACGAGTTTGCATGGTTGCAATCAACGATTAATGATGGGTTATCAAGACCACGTTTATGGTACTCTTCAATAACGTGCATTAAATCTTCGTAATGGTAGTTTGGAATATTACGACCATATCGATTGACTGCTCCTCTTAAAATACCATGTGTTGTAGGATTACCTGTAGTCTTAACTTCCATACCATTATAAATAAAGATGTGTGGAATTTGAGCAGCACGAATGGAATTAAGCATAACGCCAATATCACCACTCGTAGGGTTTTTCATACCTACTGCGACATCAACACCACTTACAGTTAAACGGTGTTTTTGATTTTCTACAGACCGTGCACCAACTGCAATGTAACTGAGTAAATCGTCAACATAACCTAAGTTAGTTGGGTATAACATTTCATCTGCAGAACTTAAGTGTGATTCTTTAAGTACTTGGATCTGCATTTGACGAATTGCCTTAATACCTTCAACCATATTTGGTCGTTCCATTGGATTCGGCTGGTGCATCATACCTTTATAACCTTCGCCCGTTGTGCGTGGTTTGTTTGTATAAACGCGCGGAATAATTACGATTTTATCTTTAACTTTATCCTGTACTTCAGCGAGTTTTGATACATATGCGCTGACAGCATCACGGTTGTGAGCTGAACAAGGTCCGATAATGAGAATAAATCGATCATCACGTCCAAGGAAAATATTCCGAATAGCTTCGTCCCTGGATTTTTTTGATGACTGCTAAAGCAGGATCCAAAGGAATGAGCTCACGAATTTCTTCCGGTGTTGGAATACGTGCTATGACTTCGAATGCCATATTGAGTCCCTCCTTATAACCATTAAGTCCCCACTAAATGGTTGTTGTAATAGATTTAAATACCTTTGAAGGTATTAGTAGTAAATATAACAAAATCGTAATGGTAAATCAACAGCAAGTTTTGTTAATATTCTGAACATGTTTTCAATTTAAGGATTGATTCAATATGTAGTATTGAGTATCATAAAGACATACACCATATGGTGTGTATTTCTGTAGCTTAAAAAAAAGAAGCTAAAAAAAAGGCAGGACTTTGGAACCCTTAAAAAAAATTTAGCACTATAACAGTAGATATGAGGTGACATATGACAAAAAATTCAAAAGCAAATTAATATGGCAAAAACTAGATCATCCTGACCGTAAAAAATGATGCCACCAGATATAATTATGGATTTAATGAAAGTTAAATTAGGCATGACCATTGCAGACATAGGGTGCGGTATAGGCTATTTTTCTATTCCTATGGCTAAAGTAGTTGGAGAAAAAGGAAAAGTCTATGCATTAGACCTTAATCCGCTTATGTTAGAAGAATTAGAAAAGCGTATTAATAAGGAAGAACTCATTAACATTGAGACCGTATTGTCTTCAGAAAATGGCTTTAAATTAGGTAAGGAGACTATAAATTTAGGATTTACGTCAACGGTCCATCACGAACTAGACGATTCCGTTCAATTTCTTAAACAGTGTTATTGTATCATAAAGCCTAATGGTCATATGGCAATACTAGACTGGAATACAGTTGAAGAAGAAATGGGACCACCAATCCACCACCGTATTGCACCCGAGCTAGTGAGTAAACAATTAATAGAAGTCGGTTTTAAAAACATCCAACAGCATATGGTTGGAGAGAGTTTATACTTAATAATAGGTAAGAAATAACACAAAAGAAATGATTGTAATAGTTAATATGTATTAAAAAAATCATGCTTAATGAAATGGTTTTTAGGCAAGGCACGAGAAATAATTGGTTTAGGAGTGTATAAAATACTCGACTGGATCAATTATTTCTCAGTAGCGCCGTATAAGGGCTATTTCATAAAGAATGTTACATACTTTTTACACAATTGGCATATAGTCTTCTCATATTTGCCCCCTTATCATAAAGGTATCAAATCAAGGAGGTGCACATATGCACAAGAAATTATTAACAACACTCATCGTTTTAACAGTTATGTGTTTAGGTACAGCAAATGTATTTGCTATGGAAGATACTGCTACAAATTCAGAGAGAGCAGATAAAGCTGAAAAGCGTCAAGCTCGTATTGAGGAAATAGCAGCTAAACGTGGCACAACAGTATCAGAGGTAGAAGCTCAATTTGAAGCTTATAAAGTTGAGGCAGACGCACTAGGCATTACAGTAAAAGAGTACCGAGTACAGTTAAGAGAAGAAAAACTTGCCGAAAAAGCTGCAGAACGTGGTGTTTCGGTAGATGAATTAAAAGCAAAGTTCGAATCAACAAAAGCAGAAGCAGATGCACTTGGACTAACAGTTCAGGAATATCGTGAGCAAATGAAAGCACAAAAGTTAAGTGAAAAGCAGCACAATTAGGCATTACAGTAAGCGAACTAGAAGCAAAAATTGAAGCCGCAAAAGCAGAAGCAGACAGTTTAGGTCTTACACTAGAAGAGTACAGAGCACAACAAAGAGAAGCAAAATTAGAAGAAAAAGCAGCTGAGTTAGGTATAACTGTTGATGAATTAAAGGCGAAAATAGAAAGAACGAAAAAGCAGAAGCGGAAGCAAACGGTATGACACTTAAAGAATATCGCGAAGCTAATAAAGGACAACGTGAGAAGACAGAAGAATAATAAATGACAGACAGCTTATATAGAATCTAGATCATTGTAAAAGATTCAAATTCGAGGAGCAAGCATTTTGGCGGATCGCAGCTTATATAGACATAAGTAAGAGTCGATAAATGTGAAGTGACAAAGAAGTTGGGCCTTTTTCGATGATCTGAGGGCAACTACTAGGGTAGTTGCCCTATTTTACGTTGAAAAGTAAGGGTTTATTGCAAAAGTGGCACTTTTAATGTCATAAGTAAATCTATAAACCAGATCAACTTATTGTAAAATAAAAGTAGGGATAATGTCGCTCAGATAAAGTTTTTCTGAGTATAGGTATGAATAACTACAGGCGGTGAGATTATGAAAACTGGGATAAAAAGATTAATTAAAGATAAAGGCATAAAAACAATTAGACATTGCCAAAGAAATGGCTGTATCAGAGAGCCATGTATCTTTAATGTTACGAGGTAAACGACGGATTAATATGGAACAAGCACATCAAATGGCATCCATGCTCGACATTACCATGGATGAATTGTTTGTTAAATTAAACGACTAGCACCTAAGGAAGAGAGTTTCTCAGTAATGAGAAACTCTCTATTTGTTTTATGATTTTTTTTATTCAAACTCTATTCATATATTTAAGGTATGATGAACATAGAACAGAAAGAATCATCTGTTAACTTGATGAGTTTTATGAATAGAAAAGAAATCTGTTTTAAAAATCCAGTTGCTTTTCATAAATCAATCAAGGTAAAATAGATGTACGCTTAAGGACATCAGAGGCAGTTGATAAAGTCAATAATCTTAGATGTAGGTTTTAGGACATCATTATAAGTTGGTATCAATGGAGTGGTATTATGAAAAAATGTTCAGTATGTAAAGAAAATATAGCAATGTTATATGCAACAAAAATTGAAGACGGTAAGTCTGAAATGACAGGATTATGTATGGAATGTGCTAAAAAAATGGGGATTCCAGTTATGGATAACTTATGAAACAAGTTGACCTTAATCCGGATGACATGGATAACCTATCTAAGCAAATGAACCATATGTTTCAAGATATGGAGCTAGACAGTTCAGACGAGGAAAATCCATTAATGAATTTAATGAAAATGAATTTTTCTGAAGACGAAAGTAGTGATCCGTTTGTTCAAGAAGTTAAAGAAGATATTGATGAAGAAGTAGAAGAAAAGCCTTCAAAAGGTAAGAAGAAACCCAAGTTTAAAACACTAGAGAAATATGGAACAAATCTAATAGAAAAAGCAAAAAAAGATGAAATCGATCGTATTATTGGAAGAAACCGCGAAATCGATCGTGTGATTCAGATCTTAAATCGACGTAATAAAAACAATCCTATTCTAATTGGCGAGCCTGGCGTAGGTAAAACTGCTATTGCAGAAGGCTTAGCTGTCAGAATTGTGAGCAAGAAGTACCGGAAAAATTACTGGATGCCCATGTTTACCTATTGGATATGACTTCGATTGTAGCCGGCACACAATTTAGAGGTCAATTTGAAGGGCGTATGAAAGCCATTATCAAAGAAGCAACGACAGCTGGTAATGTCATTATGGTTATTGATGAAGTACACAATATTATGGGTGCTGGCGAGGTACATGGTGGTGTGATGAATGCTGCTAACATATTAAAACCAGCACTTGCCAAAGGTGACATACAAATTATTGGTGCTACAACCTTAGAGGAATATCGAAAACACATCGAAAAAGATGCTGCATTAGAAAGACGTTTTCAGCCTGTGGTTGTTAATGAGCCAACCATTGTAGAATCTATAGAAATACTAAAAGGGATTCGTAATTATTACGAGGATTATCATCGTGTAACCATATCTGATGAAGTAGTAGAGGCTGCTGTTAAAATGTCAGAACGCTATATTACGGACCGTTTTTTACCGGATAAAGCGATCGATATTATTGACGAGGCAGGTTCAAGAGCCAATTTGAAAAACCATGGACTGGTAGAACTAAAAGCACTAAAAGAAGAACTCTCAGAAATGGTAGAGTTAAAAGAAGCGGCTTCTGTACATGATGATTTTGAAAAAGCTGCTGAATATAAAGTGCATGAGTTGCATTTAAAAGAGCAAATAGAAAAACTTGAATCAGGAAACTCTCCTGATGTGCTAACCGTTGAAGACGTAGCTTATGTAGTAGAAGCATGGACTCAAATTCCGGTACAAAAAATTTACAGAAGAAGAGTCTGAGAAACTATTACAGCTGGAACAACGACTCCATAAACGTGTGATTGGGCAAAATGAAGCTGTTAAAGCGCTTTCTAAGGCTATACGTAGGAACAGATCAGGTTTCAGAAAAAAGAGAAAACCTGCATCCTTTATATTTGTAGGACCAACAGGTGTTGGAAAAACCGAACTTGCTAAAACTTTATCTGAAAGAACTTTTTGGTTCAGAAGACGCAATGATCCGATTAGATATGTCTGAATTTATGGAAAAACATACGGTTTCTAAACTTATAGGAGCGCCTCCAGGATATGTTGGCTTTGATCAAGGTGGGCAGTTAACTGAAAAGGTTCGAAGAAAACCATACTCAGTTATACTCATGGATGAAATCGAAAAAGCGCATCCCGATATTTTTAATATGTTGCTTCAAATATTAGAAGATGGCAGATTAACCGATAGCCAAGGACGAACTGTATTCTTTGAAAACACAGTTATCATCATGACGTCTAATGCAGGAACAAGCTTAAAATCATACGGTATGGGTTTTGCAAGAGATCAATACAACAAAATGGAGAATCGTATTCAAGAAGCTTTACAAGAATACTTTAGACCCGAATTTATGAACCGTATAGATGAAACCATTGTCTTTACACATCTTAATCAAGATGAATTACGAAAAATTATTGACCTGCAATTAAAAGAGGTCATGGATGAAGCCAAAGAAAAAGGCGTTGTTTTAGAAGTTGATGAAGCGGTTAAGTCTTATCTACTATCAGTTGGGTATGACCAAAAGTTTGGTGCACGACCATTAAGAAGAGCAATTCAAAAATATGTAGAAGATGAAAATTGCAGAACTCTATATACGTAAAGGCTTTAAAGAAGGTGACCGTTTAATAGCTAAAAAAGATGGTGACCAAGTCATAGTCATGTTAGATCCACATATTCATTTAGAAAAAAGCATAAAAAAATTATTAAAGTCGCATCTATTAGGTGCGACTTTTGAGACTGTTGACAAAGTCAACGGTCTAGATTGTTGAGAAATCATCAAATTCACGGAACAAGTATTTTAGCGGATTGCAGCGTATTAAACATACGTAAAAGTCGATAAAATATGCAGTGACTCAACTGTAATATCTTTGATTTACAGTTTCCGCTATGTCACTCGCGTTAGCGAGACTTAAATAAAGAAGTTGAGACTTTGTCAATAATCTGTAAAGTCGCACCAAATGGGTGCGACTTTTTAGTCTTGTTCTTTAACTTCTTGAACAATAGGTAATTTAATAGTAAATGTAGTTCCTTCACCTACTTTAGATTCAACATCTATTTTACCACTGTGCTGTGTGACAACAATATCGTAAACAATATGCAGGCCGAGGCCTGTTCCAACACCTTGTGGTTTAGTTGTAAAAAAGGGATTAAAAATATGGCTCATGTTCTCTTCTGGAATCCCAATGCCATCATCAGTAATTTTGAACACAACATAAGGTTTTTCTTCATAAGTTTCTATAAGTAAATTACCAAAGTAGTTTTGGCCCTTATCTTTAATAGCATGGGTAGCATTAATGATTAAATTAAGAATAATTTGATTAATACGGTCTACATTGGCTGTAATAAGCGGAACTTTACCCAAGATAGTACGAACCTCTGTTACAAATTTTGTTTCATTTCGTGCAATAATTAAAGTGTCTTCTATAGATTCGTTTATGTCAAATGAGCTGAAACCGTCTTGTGCACCTTTGTGGGCAAAACTTCTTAAACTTTTCACAATCCTTCTAATTCTGCTTAATCCGTCTAAAGTTTCGTCCATCATATCGTCTAAATCATCTAGAATATAATTAATTTTGTGTGCCTTTTTTAATGTCGTCAAATTCGTCGCAAATTGTTTCAAAATCAGTTTTTTTAATACAACTTTCAAATAGCTTTTGAATGCCGTTTTTAAATTCTGTTAAATACTCGTTAAGGATATCCATGTTACTTAAAACAAAAGCCTAAAGGATTATTAATCTCATGAGCTACACCTGCTGCCAGTTGACCAATAGCAACCATTTTTTCCTCTTGAATAAGCTGGGTTTTGGCACGGTCGAGTTCTTCAATTTGTCTATTAATGTTCTCTTCTAAGGCATAATTGAGCTCTTTTAATTTTCTTCAGCATTCACACTGTCAGTAATATCAACACCAATAGATAGTGTTTTACCCGAGTCTTGATCTGATGAAATAAAGTTCCGTGAACTCCATTGAATATAACGATATTCATTTGTTTTTGTCCAAATTCTTGTGACAAAACCCTCTACGACTTCATTTTTTTTTCACAATGTCGTTTACAGTTTTTAGAATACTAATATAGTAGGCGGGGTCAGGGTAAAGACGTTGCCATATATCTGTTGATCCTATAACTTCTTCAGAGAGGTAGCCACTAATATTTTCAGCTGCTTTATTCCACTCTAAAATGACGCCTTTTTGAATCATGTACGTTCATCCAAATGCCTGAGTTGGTCATTATAGTATCGTGAAAAGATTGATATTGATCGTTTTTATTCATGTGCTCACCTCCCTACAAAAATACTTATACCCGTCATGTATTGGAGGAATTCAAAAAAGCTGAAAACGAATTCGGTAAAAAGACATGTAATATCTTATT
>LQAH01000314.1_pt1 | contig 12279 bp, 19 predicted proteins | sample 1535791 | NCBI WGS metagenome assembly LQAH01 (sample SAMN04331585, study PRJNA305678) | bioreactor metagenome | isolation source: bioreactor_4 inoculated with Wadden Sea sediment 2nd replicate of a... | place: Germany:Bremen
GAAAAAGATATTAAGTTTGAAAATGAAAGAAGTGAAAAAATACTCGAAAAATTTTTGATACGCCAACAATCAAATACATTTTGAATAAATTAACAACCCTTTTTCCCATATAATATACTTATTAAAGAAATTACTAATTTTCTAAGAGTTCATAATCGTGATAGTATATTGTTTTAATTATATTAATTATTTGATGGAATAGAGAAGGAAAGTTCTCTTAATCTTAAAGAAGCCTAAAAATATTACACATCTTTAAATTTTGTCCCTTCAAAATCAAATGAAAGTGATACTTTACCTGTACCCCCATTTCTGTTTTTAGCTATTTCGAGTGAAGTATCGGAACTATTTCTATTTCTATGTAAAAGAATAACTACATCAGCATCCTGTTCAATACTTCCTGAATCTCTAAGATCTGCCAAACTTGGAGCCTTGTTTTCTGACTGTCTACCAACCTGAGATAATACAACAATTGGAATATCAAGTTCTTTTGCAAGTGATTTTAATTCTGATGATATTTGTGAATATTTCTCCCAACGCTGACCATCGCCTTTTATTGATATACGACCAAGATAATCAATAAACAATATTTCAATTCCTTCTTTCCTTTTAAGAGTACGAGCCTTTGACTTAATATCTGTGATAGGGGCATAAGAAAAATCAGCTATATATAATGGGTAGTTTTCGATATCGATAACTGATTTTTTAAGTTTTATATACTCAGATTCCTTTAATTTACTTTGTTTTATTTTTTTTTGTGATACTCCTGATTTTCCACATGTTAATCGCTGATGTAAATCACCTCCAGACATTTCAAGAGAAAAGAAACCAACTGAGATATTTCTTTCAACAATATTTTCAGCGATGTTTAATGCAAAGGCTGTCTTTCCTATTGAAGTTCTTGCTCCTACTATAACAAACTCCCCTTTTTGGAATCCACCTATTTTTTCATCCAATAATATGTATCCAGATTCAATACCAGACTTTTTATGATTACAAAAACTTTCATCAATTTTTTTTAGAGTTTCAGCATTATAGTGCTTTAGTGGCTTATAATCAGACTTATTATTTGTATCAAGAGTAATTAATACTTTTTCAACTTTTTTCCCTGATTTCTGCAGATTTTTATATCTGTTTCTAAGGCTGTTTTTATATCTTCAGTCATGTCATAATATTTTCTTTTTTCTGACATCTCCCTAATATTATTACAATAGTATTCAAATATTTGCTGTAGAGAACGGATGAAGGCATGCTATTTTCACTTCGATATTTTTCCTTTAAAGAAATGTTGAAAAGAATCAATACAAACCTGATTCCCTGAATCAATTATTTGTCTCTATTTCTTTAAAATACTTTTTGTATCTACTATTATAAAAATCTTCTGAAGATATTATTCCTTTAACACGATCAAGAGCATCATTATCATAAAGAAGACCTTCAATAACAATTTTTTCATATTCATAATTATTTAGCATCTGCTTATAACTCCTTGCAATTTCAACAATCTGGACATTTTCCGTTTAGAAGCGTGGAACCACATTTTTCACAAAAATTAGATTTCATAGATGACTTATTTTCTGTTTTATTAAGTTTACTTTGATTCAAGTAACTATCGAATTTATTTCCGAAAAGTGTTTCTGGTCTTAAATATTTTTTATTTTTAGTATCATTTATCCAGTCTATGTATTTAATATCAATCACTTCTTTAAAATCCTCAACATTGTACCCATCTTTAAAACGTGCAGTTATCAGGCTCATAGTTTTCTTATTTTTTTCCCGATAAGATGTCCCTAATTTATTATTCAAATAGTCAATTATCTCTTTAAAAGGTATATTGTTAAATTTAGTATTGTTAATTAAGTCTTGTTTATGTTCCATTCTGGCACTACCGTAATGTTTCTCTGGCACTAAATGTAGTTTCTCTGTGGCATAAGGTAGAGTCTCATTGACACCACCTGTTTCTAAATTTTCAATTTATTTTTATTCTGTATAAATTACTATCTTTTTCAGAACTTTCATATTTATATCTGTTACTTTTCTCAATCATTCCTTTTTTAATTAAGCCTTCAATGGCTCTAATAACAGTGCTCCTGCCAAGACCGGTTTTTCTTGCTATCGTTTTTATAAGATGGCCAGCAAGTTTTATTTGTATTATTCATACACCTTAACAATACAAAAGAGAACAAGCTTTTTCATTTTTTAGAGATTTCATTAGTATCAATGATACAATTTGGAACTATAAAAAAATTACCAGACATTGCTTAAATCTCTTATTAACTTCTTGAATAATCTGTAATCAAGTTAATTAAAATTATCAATTCTTCATCTGTTGATTCTTGACTTAAATAAATTTTAAAGGAGATAAGAAGTAGATTAAAAAGAGCCTGCATAGTCCAATAATTATTTGCTCTTTTATTATCCAGAGTCTCAGAAACATATTAAAAATCAGATTTTAACTACATGTAATACCTTTCCATTATTATCTCGAAGAAGTCCTCAACACGATAATTTGCTTTCTTAATGAATCAACTTCGCTAATAACTTCATATTCAATAACCTTTTTATCACTCATTCAATCCTCCTGATATTTCTTCAGGTTTATATTTTTCAACAACATTTTTCTGAATATGAGTTAATTGCCCATTGTGGACTTTGAATGTAAATGAGATTTCACAGAATTTCCTTTTTGGAAGCTCTGTTTGCAGGTATTTAGCAATGGCAACTATAACAGGAGCTAACTTCATTTAGTATTCCTCCCTGATTCTATCCATTCTATAAGTTCATCAGGTTTAAAAAGAACTTTTCTTTTTCCAGCTGCTTTAAAACAAGGGATCATCCTTTACACCCATATTTTCGTAAAGTGTTAATAGAATAAAAGACTCCAAGCTCATCTCTAAGAAATTCCTGTGCCTTTTCGTATCCATCGAGATATATTTGATTACAAAGCATTTTTTTTCCTCCTGAAATACTTTAAGAGAAATTTATAACTTTATTCATATATCAGATACGGTGTTTCTGGGGTGTTTCTGGGGTGTTCCTAAGGTGTTTTGAAGAAAAGAGCAGGTTATTATTTAACGCTTATCAATAAGTGGTTTACGTTTTATTGATATGACAGAACTATGGTTATCTTAAACATCTTGTAATGCAGTAATAACTTCCTCATTTAGATAAGCTGGAGAAGTATCAGATCTCTTGTGATATCTGTTAACTTTGAAGGGTGTACTATTATTGTATTTAAATAAGTATATAAAATCTTTATCATTCCATTTCGAAGAAAAATATTTTGATTATATGACCTATTGCAGAATTACTTTTATAAATCCAAATAAATTTCCCTTCATTTTTTTCATTATCTTTTATATTCGGGATTTAATTTTAATAATACCCATATCTATCAATACTAAAAATGATTCATTGATAACATCAGACCAACCTTCTTTATCAATCTCTGAATTTACATCATTTAATTATTTTCGCAGCTTTTTTCTCTAAAAATGACAATAATAAATACTTCTGTTCCTGCAACCATTCAATATATGAAGATACAATATTTTCGAAATTTTGAAAAGAGTTGATATGTAATAATCACCTTTAATAAAATCATCCTCAGTTTCGGTGTTTTCAAGATAATCTATAGAAAGTGAATGTATTTTTATAATTTTTTATACTCTTCAATATATATACTGAATGTATTTATAACATCGTCATAAAAACTGATATAATTCTTAACTAGACTTTGCCTTTCAAATATTGTTGAGGCTTTTTTTGCAATCTGAATTATTTTATCTGCAGTGATATTTTCATCTTCAAATTTTTTCAATATTTTAGTACATATGGAAACTCCTGATCTAAATATTTAAAAAAATCCAAATCAACTGAACCATGATCAATCATAAAGAACTGTTCGCGAAGTTTGGTAAATCTGGAGCAATAACTTCATGGATTTTTTAGCTACGACTGGATATCTACATCTTTATAGAATTCTTTAATTAGCAATTCAATATTGTTTTTCAAATGGGATCTCCTATATTTTAGGAACTAAAAATCAGAACAATCAAATTATTCTGATCATTAAAAAATGAGTTTCTGTATTTAATACCCCTTAAAAACAGCTTCACATACATGTCTTTTCAACAAAAATACATTATCATACATGTAAATAATTAATCAAAATGATATTATTAAAGAGGATAATTCACCCAGCGTTGACGTCAATAAAATCAGTAAAAATCTTTCTCTGTATATCTGCTATATCTGTTAAATCATCTGAATGATAATACCGCTGTGTCATTTCGGTGCTTAAATGACCTGTTAAACGTTGTATTTTCTGCAATGGAACTCTGCTTTCTACAAGGAGACTATTGAAAAAATGTCTATGGCTGTGAAAAGTAATATTTCTATGTTTCCTTTCTTTTTTCATCAATACCAATATTCTCAAGAGCCTTAAAAAATCCCTTTACAACACGTCTATCCTGAACAGGTTTAAAGGGAGTGTGATATGTATATAATAAATATAATTCAGGATCATCTCCAAAATTATTATTCTCGACCAGTTCAGTAATAACTTTTTCTACACTTTCAGGAATCGGAACTGATCGGGAGGATTGACCGTTCTTTGTTCCGTATTTATATTTCCTCTCCCTTCCATCCCAAGAACCTGTTATTTCAAGTCTTCCTTTGTGAATATTCTTTAACTTAAGACCAAGTACTTCTCCAAGCCTGAATCCTGTAGATGCACTGATAAGACTCGCTGCATATGCAATGTTATCTTCCCACTTTAAAGAAAAGAGCTTATTAACCTCTTCATTTGTAAGGATACCTTTTTCTTTCTGATTAAGCCCTGCCCTCTCAAATCGTGGTAATCCTCTAAGAAGATGTAGTTCATCTGCATATTCAAGAATTGATTTTAAACAGCCCAAAGCCTTGTTTATAGTACTACCTGCATAACCTTCCTTATAAAGCTGATTTCTGAACTGCCTGACTGTAAGCGTTTTCGATATCTGATAAATATTTATTTCCTAGCAATCTGTTAATATGTTTTGCAACCATATTATTATTTTTATAACACTGTGCTTCTGATAACCTTTTCCCTGCTGATCTTTTTGAAATCGCCCAGTCACCATTCCAGTCAAAAAAATTAATAGAAAAATCCTTGATTTTCATATTCTGACATGCAGAGACTTTCCCTGTAGAAAGATAGCTGTAAGAGGCAATTTCAGCCTTTTTAAGAGACTTTTCCCCTGTAGACCTGCCAGCAGTATATGAACCATCAGGTAGTAAATATTTTGAGTAGTAAACAGATTTTCCAGATTTTTAATTTTTCTTTTATAAAGTTTGAAAGGTTTTTTATTCAGCATATACACTCCATTTCTTGAAAACGGTGTCACTTTGGTGTCACCTAGTGTTTTCAGTTAATTTTATGTACGGCGCTGATTTTACAGTAGTCGCATTGATTTACTTAAGTCCTTATACACAATGAACTTATTTAAAATAATTATTGCCGAAGACGGGACTTGAACCCGTACAGCTTTAAAGGCCGGAGGATTTTAAGTCCTCTGTGTCTACCAATTCCACCACTTCGGCAATTAATTATATGCTATATTACTTTTTGAATCGCACCTTGGTCAAGCACTTTAGGGTATTTTTATCAGCAGCAATAATTCATAATTCTTTACTAAATCTTTTACAGCTCTTATAATTATAAAAACAAGTCGTATTATGAATATTTCAGGACTTCTATGTTGAATGACTTACTTAAAACACATATTATTTAATATATGAAAGAAAAAATACAGCTTATACAAGGGGGATTGTAGATTCCCATTTCCATCAGATGGAAATGAAGAAGAAGGATATGAATCCTCATAAAATACTCAATGAATGCTTTGATAGAGGTCTTGAGTATGCACTTGATATTTCTACTAACACTGAAACCTTTAATGAAAGACTGAAATTTGCAGATAAATATAAACAGATTTTTGTATCTGCAGGATTAAGTGTCGGAAAAGCGGAAGCTTCTGAAAATGATATTAATCAAATGCTTATCTCTCTTGAAAATCAGCTTGAATTAAATAAGGATAATCCAAAACTCAAAAGCACTGGGAGAAACAGGTCTGGACAGATACTGGAACCATGGAGATGTTAAGAGAGAAACCTATCTTTTTGAATCTCAAGTTATGCTTGCAGAAAAATACTCACTGCCGGTAATAATACACAACAGAGAGGCTGATTCAGAAATAATTAATATACTTGAAAGACTAAAACCTTCAAAGGGTGGTATAATCCACTGTTTTTCAACAGACTGGAACTTTGCCCGCAGAGCACTTTGATATAGGATTTATGATTTTCAATTTGCCGGAAACCTTACATATAAAAAAAACAGATGACATGAGAGAGGTATGTATTAAAAACGCCTGAAGATTCAATTCTGATAGAAACTGATGCCCCTTATCTTACCCCGCAAAAGGTTAGAAAATATAAGAACCATCCGGGATTTATAGGCTACACTTATGAGCTTGCAGCAGAGCTTAGAGGTGTTGATACTCAGGACCTTGTAGATCAGGTAAACAGAAATTTCAGAAAGCTTCTTAATATTTGATCGCTCGTAATATTCTTATTATGAAATTTAAAAACCCTGAAGAGTTTAAAACTTTTCAGGGTTTATGTTTTTATAATCCGGAAATTTTTCCGTTTAAAGAAAATAACCGCATTTATAATTCAAATTACGTATCAGCCGATTATATCGTTGTGTAATTCTACAATTTTAGCTTCTCCGCCGAGAATATATTTCATATTCATTTCAATTCTCGGAAGCATTTTTTTCGATAAAAAATTTCAGCAACCTTAACTTTTTCTTTCAGCTTTTTTAGCATCTCTTAAGAGAAGGTATGAGATTATAATATCTGTTGCCATTTCAACAAGTCTTCTGGAATGGAATGTTACAAAATCAGGATCTTTAATATCCTTAACACCGACAATTGTTTTATCAAACATATGTCTTGCTTCAAGAACTTTTTTATGAAGATCTTCTACATATGAAAAATCATGTGCATCATAAGAATCCATAACTGAAGCAGCAGTACCTGTTGTAACACCGCCGATTGCTGCTACAACCTGAAGCTGTGTTGTACCTTCATAGATATTAGTAATTCTTGCATCCCTATAGTGTCTTTCAGCATTGAATTCCTGCATGAATCCTGTACCGCCGTGGATCTGTATTGTATCGTAGCAGACTTTGTTACACATTTCTGTGGTATATGCTTTAACAACAGGAGTAAAAGAGCAGCAAGTCTTGTATATTTCTTAAGATCAGTTTTGTAATCAGAAGCCTTTTCAGGATTTTTTTCAATAATTTCTTCAATTTGCTTCTTTTATATCAACATATTTTGCTGTTTCATAAAGAAGTGTTCTACCTGCTTCGATAGCTACCTTGTTTTCTGTCAGCATTTCATATACAGCAGGGAATTCTCTGATAGCTTTTCCAAACTGGATTCTTTCTTTTGCATATTTATCGCCTTCTCTCCAGGATGCTTCAGCAATACCTAAAGCCTGTCCGGCAATACCGAGTCTTGCAGCATTCATAAGCCACATTGTGTATTTAGAAAGACCTCTTTTTCTCTCACCGACAAGAGTACATGGTGCATTGTTAAACTGAAGCTCACAAGTAGGTGAACCATGAATTCCCATTTTGTGCTCAACACGTCGAATCTTCATATGCTCATCTCTTGTATAGAGAAAGAATGAAAGACCTCTTGCCCCTGTCTGGCCTTCCTCACTTCTTGCAAGTACAAGCCCTACTTTACCGCAGCCGTTAGTGATAAATCTTTTAACACCGTTAAGAAACCAGTTGCCGTTAGCATCCTGTGTGCTCTTAGTTAACAGCCTGAAGATCGGAACCTGCATCCGGTTCTGTAAGGATCATAGATGATCCCCACTCGCCTGAAGCAAGCTTGGGAAGAATTTCCTGTCTCTGCTGTTCTGACCGAATTTGTTTAATGTTTCCCCGATATCCTTGCTGGAGACCAAAGTTAAGGAATGAACCATCAGCACGGGACACAATTTCTGCAGCTACAGAGAGCATAGTGGACGGAAAGTTAAGTCCGTTATATTTTCGGGGTAAGCAAAAACCCATAAGATCAGCCTGAGCAAACATATCCTGAACAAGAGCTGTTCCTTTTGCATATTCAACTTCACCGTTTACGAGTTTTACACCTTCTTCATCAATTTCCGGTGCGAGAGGAGCAAGTGTCTCACCGCAGATTTCACCGATTACATTGAGAACTTTTCTGTATGAGTCCTTTGCATCTGCAAGATCGACCGGAGCATAAGGAAATTCCTTTGCCTCTTCAAATAATTTTCTTTGAGTTCGATAACCCTGTCTATATCCATGTTATCGAGGTGAAACAATATATCTTCATTATCAAGTAAAAAGTTTTCCATAGCTGCCTCCTAATTCTTTGCCTTGAAAGCTTTAATGAACCTTGGAATAACATCGTTAAGGTCCCCTACAATACCGTAGTGTGCAATCTGAAAGATAGGAGCTTCATTATCTGAATTGATAGCAATAATTCTTGCAGATTCATCCATACCGGCTCTATGCTGGATCTGGCCTGAAATACCGCATGCAATATAAAGCTTAGGTCTTACAGTTGTACCTGTCTGCCCTACCTGATGATCTTTTGCAATAAAACCTGAGTCAACAGCTGCCCTGGATGCACCTACTTCTCCGCCTAAGACATGAGCAAGCTCTTTAATAAGCTTGAAGTTTTCTTTTGATCCTACGCCCATACCGCCTGAAACGATAATCTGAGAACCTTTAAGATCTACAAGTTTTTCTTCCTTGATTTTCTTGATCACAACTGAAGGAAAGTCAGCATCTGAAAGCTCAACAGTCATTGGAGTAATCTTACCTTTGTAGTCAGGATTTGCATCCCCTACCTTCATTACACCTTCTCTAACTGTTGCCATCTGAGGTTTTTTCTCAGGACTTACAATAGTTGCTACAATGTTGCCGCCGAATGCAGGTCTGATCTGGTAAAGAATATTTGTATATTCTGTGCCTTTGCTTTCGTAATCGCCGATTTCAAGGCTTGTACAGTCTGCAGTAAGACCTACTTTAAGAGCTGATGCAATTCTCGGTCCGATATCCCGACCTGTAGTTGTTGCGCCATATAAAGCAATCTGCGGTTTTGTTTTTTTGATTACATCAACCATAATTTTTGTATATGGTATCGGTGTATAATCATGGAGCCTTTTATCTTCTATAATAAAGATTTCATCTGCACCGTACTGGATAAGCTTTTCAGCTTCTCCTTTTATATTGTTTCCGATAAGAGTACCGGTTACTGTTACTTTAAGCTGATCCGCAAGATCTCTGGCTTTTGAAAGGAGCTCGATACTTACATCTGCTACCTTGCCGTTATCCTGCTGAATAAAGACCATTACACTATTATTTGAACTCACAATTATTCTCCTTCTTAACCCAATGTATGGTCAGCAATTAACTCGTGGACCATATCGTAAATACCGTCTTCAGTATTTTCTACCATTGTAATATCCTCTTTTTAAGGATAATTGATTCAATCTTTTTACTTTGGTTGGAGACCTTTAAGACCGCAGCTTTCAACATCAGCACCGATTGCATTGATATCCCACTGGGCAATTGCAGTGTTTACAGATCTTTCTACAGAACTGTCGATATATGATTCATCGTAGCTGTCTGTCATTTCTGCAGATGCATTTTTTATATGTCATCATTTTAATAACAGAAGCAGGTCTTGGATTGTAGCCTTCATCAGTTACTGTAAGAAGAACAGGAAATGCAGCCTCTACTACTTCATATCCGCCTTCAATTGATCTTCTTGCCTGAAGATTTCCTTTTTTAGCATCAACATTTTCAATGTTTGAAACATTACTGATCTGGTTGATTCCGAGCTTTTCAGCAGTCTGAGGACCTACCTGAGCAGTATCACCGTCAATAGCCTGTCTTCCGCAGAAAACAATATCATATTTACCGATTTTTCAATGGCGCATTTAAGTGCATAGGAAGTAGCAAGAGTATCAGCTCCGGCAAATTTCCGGTCTGAGATAAGAGCTACAAAATCAGCTCCTCTGTAAAGCGAATCCTTCAAACCTGTACCGCTGAAGGCGGGCCCATAGTAATTACACTTACAGTTGATCCCGGATTAGCATCTTTTACTTCAAGAGCTGCTTCAAGCGCATGAAGGTCGTCCGGATTAAAAATTGCGGGAAGAACAGCACGGTTTACAGTACCATCCTCCTTCATTGCTTCCCCTGTTACGTTCTGAGTATCGGGAACCTGTTTAACAAGGACAATTAGGTTAAGTCCCATTTATTTCCTCCTAATTTTTTATATAATCAGTCTAAAGTTGACCTGGATATACGGCATTACTTATTCAGATATAAAACCTGTTATTACCGTAATGACACAAACCTAAGATACTATACATTTTCTCTCAACAAATCCAGTGCTAAATTGTAATTTTTGAATTATCAGACAAAGGGTTTCTAATGAGGAGTTTTATCTATTTATCACTAAAAATTGACAGAAGATGTCATAAAAAGCTGAAAAGACATTAAAAAAATACAATATGGGAGTTTATTAAATCAGGCTTTAATCCTTCAGTACTTCCCTTATTTTTCAACGTTATATCTTTTTTATCAATAGGTTTATATAGAAATCCTTTTTATTCCCAACTCAAATGCCTTTTCTTCATTTACTGAAGAACTGTATCCGGTACAGAGAATTATCGGGAAATTACTGTTTATTGTCAGAATTTTCTTTGCAAGTTCAACTCCGGTCAAAAACAGGCATTGTCTGATCTGTTATTAAAAGATCATATCTGCTGCTGTTTTTTTTTAAATTCCTCAAATGCTTCAACACTTTTTGAAAAAAACTGTAACTTTATACCCGCATTTCTCAAGCATTTTTATTAAGCAGTTCACATATCATTTCTTCATCATCAACCAGAAGAATATGCTCATTACCTCCATTTATATCATCCACAACTCTTTCTGTATCGATATTCCTTTCTGCAACAGCAGGCAGGTAAACTGTAAAAACAGCCCCCTGTCCCGTTCCTGATTCAACATGGATATTTCCACCGTGCTCTTTAACAATTCCAAAACAACAGCAAGACCCAATCCCTGTTCCTACGCCTGCTTCTTTCGTAGTAAAAAAAAGGTTCAAAAATATGATCTTTTAAATCCTCTGTCATACCGGGACCATCATCTTTTACAGTCAGTATATTATATAATCCCTTTTCTGAAATTCCGGTTTCGCCGTTAAAAGGAGTTTCAAAATATTGTTCACTTAGATTTATACTGATTGATCCTTTGCCTTTCAAAACAGATGCAGCATTAGTACAGAGATTCATGATTATTTCATGTATTTTCGTAGAATCAGAAAATACTGAAGAGGAGATATCATCATAATGAAGACCTATATTTATTGAAGAAGGGATAGTTGCTTTTAGAAGATCTGCAGCTTCATGTATTATAGAAGGAAGATAGACGTTTTTTTTTATTATTTCCTGAACCTCTGCTGAATAGTAAAATCTGCTGAATAAGATTCTTTGCCCTGTCCCCTGCTTTTTTAATATGCAGAAGATTGTCATACACAGGGTTCTCATCAGAAATTTCATAAAGAGAAAGATCAGCATATCCTATTACAGCACTCAGGATATTATTAAAATCGTGAGCAATCCCTCCTGCAAGCTGACCGACTGCCTTCATCTTCTCATTGAGAAACATCTGTTTTTCCAATTTCTTTGTCTCTGTAATATCTGTTACTGTCCCTAAAAAATGTAACGGATTCCCTTCAGCATCTTTTATGAGATTTGCATCAAGAATCCCGTATATTTTATTTCCATCCTTAGCAATAAATACTTTTTCCATTCTAAAATGATCAATATGACCTTCCGCTAAAGCCTGCTGCTTCTGCATATTTTCATCCATCACTTCCGGAGCAGTTATATCTTTTTAAATGCTTACCAATAAGTTCTTCTTCACGGTATCCCAGCATACGGCAGTAAGCTTCATTTGCATTACGAATCCTGAAATCCATTGAGACTCCAGCAACCCCGATACTCATATTTTCATAAATCTGCCTGAAAGTGTTTTCACTTTCCTTTAACGCTTTTATTGCCTCATTATTTCTTACAGTATTTGCAACAGCTTCAGCAATTGTTTTTAGAAGATCTAAATCCTCACGGAAAATTCTTTTCTTAGAATATATTGATATATAACCTATCTGTTTTCAGC
>LQAH01000315.1_pt1 | contig 12250 bp, 21 predicted proteins | sample 1535791 | NCBI WGS metagenome assembly LQAH01 (sample SAMN04331585, study PRJNA305678) | bioreactor metagenome | isolation source: bioreactor_4 inoculated with Wadden Sea sediment 2nd replicate of a... | place: Germany:Bremen
CTATAACATCTCAAGTATATGGGAAGAAGGAGAAGAAGTATTAAAGGCCTCGGAGTTTTTGCCAATACTACAAAGAAAAGGACTATTAACTGAATTAGACAGAAATACATTTGAAATGTTAGATCAACACTTTAACGCAGAATCAGGCAAAAAAGAAAAAGATGAACAGGACTTAAGATATGTAATAACATTAGCTAAAGACACATTAAGAAACTATAAATCTAATGGCATATTAAAAATAGTAAAGAATCTAAAAGGTTCCATTAAATAAAATAATTATAAAAGTTCAAGAAGACTTATTAAATTATCCAACTATTTTAGAAGCACTTCTAAGAACTAAAAAAAACTTGGTATTTTCATGGCAATAGATAACATTACCATCGATGTGTCCATAAAAGAGTCTGTTAAGTATGAACATATTGATATTATAAAAATGGGCAACACCTTATCGCGTGCATTGCTTGAAAAAGAAGTCACTCAAAAAATGATGAGTGAGTTTGTAGATATGCTTGTTGCAACTGATAAACCGTATTATTATAGAAAGGTGTAAATGTGAAGGAGTTAAGAAAGGTTTTGAACCATCATTGCAAGTCACCTTTAGAAGACAAAATTCTCTATAGTCACAAGAAGTAAGGTATGTGCTTAAAGATATATGCAAGTAAAATACGATTATACGTAGGACAAACTGATTAAAGAATAATAAGAAAATTCCGTTTTAATTATGCCTTATTAAGGAAACTACAAATAGTGTTAACACATTCTACGAAAATGCTTTATAATAGAATTGCAGACGGAAAATAGAGCGGAAGTGAGAAAAAATGGTATTTGCTATAGTGGTGAATGAATGGTAGAAAATAGTCGACAAGGTTTAGTTAGCGAAGAATTAAGAAGAGCTATTCGTAATTTGATGAAAGCCTATCTTAAAAAAGGGACCTGGGAAAATTGGGATCGAATATAATAATGAATCCATCGTAATCACTTTAAGCGACTTTTTATCAAAGACAGAGGAAGCAATTTGGTCTTTGGATGATGAAAAAGCGAAAGAAGCTATTAAGTCTGCACGGTCCGTTGCTTTTGAGAAACACAGGGCTGAAATTGCAAAAGTGATATCCAATATTATTGTTTTGAAGGTGTTTGTACAGAACGAAAATAGCAAATGATGGGAAAAGCATCAGTTTTGTAATTGGGAAGAAGTAATGTATAAGATGAGAGCTAAACGGGTTGGGTAAAATGCTAGTAGGTATTTTATAAAGCTTTGTTGAGGTTACTTTTATTTAAATGTAATTTACAAAGCTTTATTCTTATAAAGAGTGTTTTCATCAATGGAGGGATAACATGAGAATTGTACCTATAGAATACGCCAATGGTTGTGTTTAGCAGAAGATTTATATGATATGAATGGACGCATGTTAATGAAACTGGGTGCAGGATTAACTGATAAAAATATAGAAAAGATAAAAGCTACACAGGTTTATTCTGTGTATATTCATGACAAATATAGTACCAGTGTTATAACCCCTGCTGTAGATACACATTTAAAAAACAAAACCATAGTGGAGATGAAAGGATTGTTTGAAGCAGTTCGTAAAACACAATTACCGGGCGGTGGGGATTTTAGAACAATAGATAAACATTTTAATAATCTCTTTGAGCTTGCAGACGATATTATGTACGAGCTACCTAAAAGAAAACAACATTATATTGACTATGTAGATATTAAGTCTACAGAATCTTATACCTATGCACATTCTTAAATGTGGCTGTTATTTCATACCTTTAGCACAGGAAGCAAAAATTAGCCAATTACGACTTAAAGATTTATTCATAGGTGCCCTTTTTCAAGACATAGGAATGAGTTTTATTAATGAAAAACTCTTTATGAAAAAAGGGAAACTAGATGTACAGGAATTTATGAAAATAAAAGAGCATCCACAGCTTGGGTATGATTTTATAAAAGACTTATCCTTTTCTAATGCCTATATAAAAGTGATCGTATACCAACATCAAGAGAAAAATGATGGCAGCGGCTATCCTAATGGTTTAAAAGAAGACGAAATTAATCCACTCGCTAAACTAGTATCCATAGCAGATGTTTACGATGCTATGACGTCGGACCGAATTTATGCAAGAGCCACCACACCTGCTGACGCACTAGAATATATTATGGGAGCTGCAGGTAGGCATTTTTGATTTTGGCATAACACAAAAGTTTGTTAAAAATGTTATTCCATATCCAAAAGGTTCTCTTGTAAAAATGAACACAGGAGACATTGCTTTGGTTGAAGAGATAAATTACGACTTACCCCTAAGACCGGTAATCCGTATAATCAATAAAAGTAGCAAAGCATTAGATCGAAGTAAAATAGACTTGAAAAAGGAACAAAATCTAGTGATAAAAAACTTACAATTTGATTTGCCTTAGCACCAATTAACTAAAAATATCTGAGTTAGATAGTATGCCCTAAGGTATAGTGTAAAGCTCTACTGGCCCTTTATTAAGTGTGCCTGTAGAGCTTTTGTTTTTGTTGTAAAGTCATTTTATTAAACATACATAAATAATGGAGGTTTCGGAATGGAAAAAAATCTACGGGAAATGATTTATGACAAAGGGATCAAAATTATTGATTTAGCAAAGCATTTAGAACTTTCTATTAGCCACACGTCTCTCATTGTAAATGGTAAAAGGCGCATGAATGTGGACCAAGCCTACACTATTTCGACATTAATAAATGTATCGATGGACGAACTCTACCTAGCTCTGAAGAGATCTTAAAAGAATATGCATGTAAATAATGGAACATGAATGACAAGCAATATAAGCTTAGAAAAACGCGTTTGTATGAATTATGTCCACTTGATGTTATAATGTATAAGTATTGAAAAAAATCGAGAAATACTCTATAGAAAAGAAGGACTTATGAAACCAACATTTAGTGATTTAGGCGTATCAGAAAACATTTTAAAAGCATTAGACAAATTAGGATTCGAAAACCCTACTATCGTACAAGAGCAAGCAATTGGACCCATCTTAGAAAAGAAGGATTTAATTGTTAAATCTAAAACAGGAAGTGGTAAAACAGCAGCATTCGGGATTCCAATTGTACAACAAGTTGAAACGGGATCTGTTAAACCACAAGCTCTTATATTAACACCAACACGAGAACTGGCAGTACAAGTAGAAGGCGATTTGAAAGCAATAGGTAAGCATACTGGCTTACATTTTACATCCTTATACGGACAACATAATATTAATGTAGAAATTAATGCACTTGAGAAAGGTGTTCAGGTTGTTGCAGGAACACCAGGCAGGGTAATGGATCATATTCGCAAAGGAACAACTAAAACAGATGAGTTAAAGTTTTTGTGTTAGATGAAGCAGACCGAATGTTGGATATGGGCTTTATAGATCAGGTAGTTACCATTATAAAAAAATTGCCTAGAGAACGTGTGACACTGTTATTCTCTGCAACTATGCCATACGAAATACAAAATATTTGTCAGAAATATATGAAACATCCTGAAACTATTGAAATAGAATCAGAAACTGAAACAGTAGATTCGATTACACAGTTTTATCATAAGGTTCACAAAGACGAAAAGCGTACTCAACTTAATCGTGTTATATTAGTTGAAAATCCTGAGTCTTGTATTATATTCTGTAATACACGTTTCCAAGTTGATAAGGTGAACGAATTTTTACGTCGTAAAGGCTATGCAGCACAAGCGCTTCATGGTGCAATATCACAAAGTAGACGTCTAAAAACGATTAACCAGTTTAAAAACCGTGAATTTACTTTTCTTGTAGCAACTGACGTTGCTTCCCGTGGAATTCATGTGGATGATATCTCTCATGTTATTAATTATGATATTCCTTTGGATAAAGATAGTTACACCCATCGTATTGGTAGAACGGGTCGTGCGGGGAATGGTGGACGTGCTATTTCATTGGCGACTTCTGATGATATTATGTCATTATATGAAATTGAAGAACATATTGGTGCTATGATTGATGAGCAAGATGTGCCTTCAGAAGAAGAAGTAGCAAGCAAAAAAGCTGCTACAGAAAAGGCGCTTAAGCGATTTACTAAACAACGTATTCATTAGTAAAAGAGAAGTCTCATCAAAGGTGGACATCAAACGGAAAAAAACAACCATCAAAAAGATGCAAGACACAAAAGTATGCATAAAGAACATAGCAAGACTCCTAAGAAGCATCAAACTTCAAAAGATGGTGTATCTAAATCTAAAAAGTATAAATGATCGCGATCATCATAAAAAAAGAGTACAAGCTCAATCAGTTAAACCAGCTCACAATAAGGTAACTGAAACAAGTTCAACTAATAAAAAAGAAAATGGCTCCACCAAAGAAAACATACAACAGAAAGCCTCAAGAAGTAAAAACCATTGTACTCAATGGTGTAAAAATCATGAAGATAGAAAATGGGACACTAAAAAAGAATCTGGATTAAGAAATTTATTAATAAGCTGTTCAAAAAGTAAATATAAATATGAATCCGACTACGTTGATAAGTGGTCGGGATTTTTAATTTTCAGAAAACTTCCTTGACAGATATTACAGGAGTGGCTATACTGATAAATAACTGATATATCAACGCAATATTATGAAAATGGAGGTGCTTTATGATTCAAGTCAGATGGCACGGCAGAGGCGGGCAAGGGAGTTTTACCATTGCAAGGTTATTAGGTGCCGCAGCCGTACTACATGAAAACAAACATGCATTAGCTTTTCCTTCTTTTGGACCAGAGCGAAGGGGAGCTCCTGTATTAGGTTTTACTAAAATTTCAGAGTCTAAAATACACGACAGAAGTGAAGTTCAAGCTTGTAATTACGTTGTTGTTTTGGACGAAACTTTAATTGACGAAACAACAGTTAATGGTCTTGATCCTAAAGGAACGATGTTGATTAACACAAAAGATCCTTTAAAGTACAAAATGATGTTTGGGTGCAAAGTTGTAGGCATTGATGCAACAGAGATTGCTCTAAAACATATAGGTAAACCTATTACCAATACGGCTATGTTAGGTGCGCTTATTGCAGAATCGAATATATTAAAAATAGATTCAGTAAAAAAATGTATGGAAACTGAAATGCATGCGCACCTTGTAGCAAGTAATCACAAAGTCGTGGACGAGGCATATAATCTGATAAAGGAGGGAGTGTAAATGAAACCACAGGTAAAAGCTTATAAAAAGCCAATTAAGATATCTCAGTATCCTCCAACTCCAGCTTTTCAGTCTGGACATTTAGTTTCAAAAAATGCCGGATGGCGTACTTATAAACCTCTTATTAAACTGGATGAATGTGTAGGGTGTCTTAGATGTTATTTAGTTTGTCCAGATGGAGTTATTTCAAAAACTGATGGTGGAAAAGTGAAGGTTGATTTTGATTTTTGCAAAGGGTGTGGTGTATGTGCCCATGAATGTAAACCCAATGCAATAGATATGATCAAGGAGGATGCATAAATGCCTAATGAATTAAAAATTTGTGTCTGGAAACGATGCAGTAGCCATGGGTGCAAGGCTCGCAAGGCCTCATGTAATATCTGCTTACCCTATAACACCACAAACAATAGTTGTAGAGCGACTTGCAGATTTTGTAGAAGATGGGAGCTTGAAAGCTGAATTTTTACATGTTGAATCAGAACACTCAGCGATGGCTGCTGCTATGGGTGTGAGTTCAGTAGGAGCAAGAGCTTTTACGGCGACATCATCTCAGGGCTTATTGCACATGGCCGAATGTGTTCATTATGCTAGTGGGGCGCGTTTCCTATTGTTATGATGAATGCCAACAGATCTGTAGCAGTCCCATGGAGTATTTATGGTGATCAAAGAGATTCATTAGGCATGTTAGATTCTGGATGGATCCAAGTGTATGTAGAAGATGCCCAGGAAGCATTAGATATGACAATACAAGCATACAAAATTGCCGAGCATCAAGATGTTATGACACCATTTATGGTTAATTTAGATGGATTTGTCCTAACCCATACCTATGAACCCATACAACTCCCAGACCAAAAGATGGTAGATGCTTTTTTACCACCTTTTGAAACAGGCAATAAAATGAGTTTTGAGGAACCCAAAAGTTTATGTTTTTCTACGTCACCTGAAGATAATCAGGAATTTAAATATATTCAGCACAGAGCAATGGCTAAATCGATCGACATTATTAAAGAAGTAGACCTTGAGTTTGGCGACATGTTTGGGCGCTATTATCATGGTATGACAGAAAAGTATCTATGCGATGATGCAGAAGTTGCTCTAATAACTCTTGGTTCGGTTACGGGTACGGCGCGACAAGTAGTCGATGAACTCAGATCAGAAGGTCATAAAGTAGGACTCTTTAAAATTCGATACATGCGTCCTTTCCCAGAGAAGGAAGTTAAAGAGTTGGGGAAAATGGTAGGACGAATCGGAGTCCTTGAGAAAAATATTTCTTTTGGTTACGAGGGGACAGTTTATACAAACGTTAATTCGGTTTTCTCTGGTTCCGACTGTCAGGTACAGACCAAGAACTATGTTGGTGGCTTTGGTGGTCGTGACATTTCAAAAGATAACATAAGGAAAATGTACATGGAGTTATTGGGTTCAGAAGAGCTAAAAGGAAGAGTTGAGTTTATTGGAATGGGGTGTGACATCCATGAGTAATTTTAATATACGTCCAAAAGATTTACCTGATCAAGAGTATTTTATGGCCATAAAGCTTGTGCAGGATGCGGTGCAACTGTTGCTGTACGACTCGCTTTGAAAGTATTGGGTGAAAGAACATATTCAGTTTTACCTGCAAATTGTATGTCGGCTGTTAGTTTCATATATCCCCAAATGGCTTTTACAACCAACGCTATGATTGCGCCTTTTCCTGCTACTGCCGCAATGATGTCAGGCGTTGCAGCAGGCGCTAAAGCACTAGGGATAAAAGATTTTAAAACGGTTGGGTTTGCTGGAGATGGAGGGACAGCTGATATAGGTTTTCAAGCATTATCTGGGGCTATAGACCGTGGTGATGATGTTCTCTATATCTGTTATGATAATGAAGCTTATATGAATACAGGTATTCAAAAAAGTGGTTTAACACCCTACGGTACAAAGACAACAACATCACCTGCTGGTGATAATCTTCCAGGGTCCATAAGGCATAAGAAAAACATGTTCGAAATTGTAGCTGCCCACGGTATTGCATATGCAGCCACAGCTAGTATTGGATACCCGAATGATCTTCTTATGAAATTAAATAAGGCCAAAGCGACAAAAGGTACATCTTACCTTCATATTTACGCAAGTTGTCCTACGGGGTGGGGTTCAAAGACTGAGCTATCCATCCAAGTAGCTAAAGAAGCGGTAGATACTGGACTTTGGTATTTAGCAGAATACGAAAACGATGAATTTAAACTCAATCGTAATCCTAAGGAGTTTGCTCCAATTGAAACATATCTTTCTAAGCAAGGTCGTTTTAAGCACTTGAAAGCCAGTGACATCAATGTAATAATAGAACAAAGAGATAAGAAATGGCGAAAAATGCGAAAAAATTGGCTTTAACCCTAAGATAAAAATGAGGGTGCTATAGAAGGAGAAATCAATGTCTCAAGATCAAACGGATATTTATTCGATTCTGTTGAATCGTATTATAGAACTAGAATATCAACCAGGAGAACTTCTTAATGAGAAAAAACTCATTGAGGAATTTGGCGTTAGCCGTACACCTATAAGAGAATCCTTGCTTAAGTTATCTGAAAAAGGATTTGTAAACCTTGTACCAAGGGTGGGGACCTACGTAACACAAGTAGATATTCGAGACATTAAATATGCCTATGAAGTGAAGAAACATTTAGAAATTCTGGCATGCGAACTTGCAGCAGAAAGAGCTACCGAAGATCAAATATTAGAACTCATGACATAGCAGAACGAATAGAAACATATGAGTCTCAATCTGACTATAAAAAGTATATTCGTGATGATTATTTGTTCCGTAAGATCATTCGAGAAGCTTCACAGAACCCGTTTCTTCAAAACTATCTTGAGGAATTGAACCGTAAAACCATGCGGTTTGTTAATTATATTCAATACAAACTAGAAAACCCTGAATGGTACAATAAATCTCTTGCTACTATCGCTCAAGCAATTAAAGAACGCAATAAAGAAGTTGCTGGCAAAGAGTTAGGTAACCATACAGAAGTATTTTTAAACGAATTATCGAAACGATTTTTTATATAACTTTACACGGAAAAGATTTGCCCACAAAAAAGATAAACCCCATTCGGTATGAATGGGGTTTTTAGTATTCTGTTAGTTAGATTGCAAAGTAATGTAACGTTCCATTACTTTTTTCATGTCTAAAACATCTCTCATCGTATAAAACCCTTTTTTCCAACAACATATTTGCAAGCACGAATAGCACCTAATGCAAACGCAGTTCGAGAGAAAGATTCATGGGTAATTTCAAGTTTATCATGTTGGCCTGCAAGCACAACTTTATGGCTACCAATAATACCACCAGCTCTAATAGCATGGATCGGAATTTGGGTATAATCATCATGATTAATTTCTGTATCAAAGAAAGACTGGCCTTTTAAAGCTTCTAGCGCTATTTTTTTAGCAGTTCCAGAAGGTGCATCTTTCTTTTCTTTGAAGTGGGACTCAACTATTTCGCAGTCATAAGATTCAAGGATGCTTGTTGCTAAATTAGTCAACATCATCAGAACATTGACCCCTTGAGTAATATTTGGAGCATGTACAATACCTGATTGGTATTTTTCTGATAATGCTATGAGTTGTTGCGCGTCATCTTCACTAAACCCAGTTGTGCCTATTACGACAGGTATATTGAGTTTGCTCAAAGTATGCACGTTATTTAGAGTTGCAGTAGGACTAGAAAAATCAATAGCAACGTCTGGATTATATTTAAGAATATTATCTTCTAGGTCCTCAACACTTGTAATGGGAACCTCATATTGGTTTAAATGAAGTAGATCATTAACAGTTTTACCTAGTTTGTCACTTTTGGATTTACATACTGCCATAACTAACTCCAGATCATCTTGATCCATAATAGTTCTAGCAATTTCTTGACCAGTTCTCCCTATACCTATTAGGCATATACGTAATTTGTCATTCATTAAATTCTCCTTTAGATAGTTGTAATTAGTAACTGTTATTATTTAAGCGCAACAAAAAAATACAGGTGTCTGTATACAACCCAAATTAATCACGAAAATCATCGGAAAGCTCCTTCGCCCTTTGGTTTACTTTGTTCCATAATTTAATCACATATAACGAAGCGAGTGTCTTCGTCGCCTCGCCAGTTGAAGTGTTTCTTCTTCAACGAAAGAGTACTAACCTAGTACAGCAATAAAATTTTGAATCAAAGTAATTCCAAATCACCGGCAAAAAACAGCCTTGCTTGGGAAACACAGTTTCCTTTGGCTTGTATTTTTCTCGATGTTTCCATGAATAATTCGGGTGAAAATATAAAATATGAAATTAGATTGGGTATCACTTAGATAAATCGATATATTACGTCTGTAGAGATGACGCGTAGTCTTACTGAAAAGTGTTGCTCAATACGAAGAAAATGTTCTAATGTGCTTTACTAAAATAAAGCGGAACATTACTAGTATATCATACTTTGAGACTCAATAGTGTGGGGGATGTGTTAAACCCTGTAACATAAAGATATTAAAGTGCATGATGACGAGGGGGGATGTGTGTTATAATGAAAAATAAATAGCGTATGCTATGTAATGAGGAGCTGCGACATATATGTATACAGAAATTGCGATGGATCATTTTACGAATCCTAGAAATGTAGGTACAATAGAAAATAGCAATGGTGTTGGCAAAGCAGGGGACCTGAGTGTGGAGATTATTTAGAGTTAACATTGTGGGTAGAGAATGATTTTATAAAAGATATTAAATTTAAGGTACATGGTTGTGCAGGTGCCATTGCAACGAGTAGCATGATTACAGAACTTGCAAAAGGGATGCATGTAATGCAAGCATATGCAATTAGAGATCAAGAAGTTATTAATGCATTAGGTGGACTGCCAGAAGAAAAAGTACATTGTTCTTTGCTTGGTACGGTAGCATTAAAAAAAGCAATTATAGACTATGCTAATAGAAGAAAAACATTAAAAAATAAAGAAAAAGAGGAGATGTAAAAATGGCTAAAATGGTTGTAAGTTTCCCAGGTAATAAAAAAGTAGATGCAACAATTCATGGTTTAACAATACGCACTGATCAGCCAGAAAGAGCTGGAGGAGACGGTACAGCTTTACCACCATTCACCTTGTTTTTATCATCTATGGCTACTTGTACAGGTTTTTATGCCCTTGCATTTTGTCAGAAGCGAGAGCTGCCAACAGAAGGTATGGAACTAACATTAGATACCGAGAAAGATCCAGAAACAAAGATGGTTACAAAAATCAACATGCACCTGAAAACACCTGATGGTTTCCTGAAAAATATAAAACTGCAATACTTAAGTCAATGAATTTGTGCGCAGTTAAAAAGCATTTAGAGAATCCACCCGTAATAGAAATAACAACCGACATGGAGTAAGTTGAAAATTTAAATTTAACTTTTATTATTTGCAGAAAAATGATGTTTAAATTATAAAAAACCTAGTATTGTCATATATATGACAATACTAGGTTTTTTTTAATTCTTGTTTATTAGTCTAATAAATATAACTAAGTATTTGAGTCAATGCTTTGATTGCATGCGTTTTTACATGACTTATCCGAAGATGTACATTCTAGGTTTTCGCTACCGCAAATAGGACATTTTAAGGCGTCGAGTTCGTAAACTAGATCAAACTTACTCTTACAATTATGGCATACATAGTTGCATGAGTTTGTAATATAGTTTCCACCACTAATATGAATACTTTTTCCTTCGATGAGAGCTGTTTACTACTTTTTTTTCTAGCTGAATCAATGATTAATTTGAAAAGTTTTGTCTAGAGATATTCATTAATTTAGCACACTCTATTTGATGTAGATTCTCAATATCTTTGAGTCTCATAGCCTCTAGTTCTTCTACTTTTAAAGTGATTTCCTCAAGATTAGTCATTTTAACACCAGTAGTTTAAATCTTTAAACTGAGGAAGTTGTTGAACTCTTCGGACTATTTTTGGTCTAGGCATATCATTATCTCCAAATTATATTTATTTAATTATATCATTTAAGTGAAATAAATTAAAATAGATTACAAAGATGAGATGAATAGTGTTTCTAAATTCTTGAAAAATCAAAACCTTGTTAAATAATGCTTGTAATGAGATAAATGACATATAGTATTCATGTTGTAAACTTGACATATGAAAATAAAAGGAGTACACTTATAATGGCTTATGCTAATTTATTCTATGTGTTTTAGAAGTAGGTACTTAAAAGAAGAATTCACCATTAAGGAGGGATTCGATGATTAAATTTGTGACATTAATGAATGACAAAAGCGTAAATTCATTGTTTATGATTGAACATGGATTAAGCTTTTGGATAGAATTTGATGATGAGGTCTACTTGTTTGATACAGGCCAAACTGGAAATATTCGTTATAATATAGACTTGCTTAAATTAGACCCTCAACGCATAAATTATACTATTTTGAGTCATAGTCATTATGACCATACAGGTGGGTTACTAAATATTTAGATTTGGATATAAAATCCAAATTGTATATAGGACATGGTTTTTGGAATGAAAAATATTCTTTTGTAGATGATATTTTTACACGAAAAGGCAATCCTTTTTATTTAAATGATGTTTCAAAAACCAATATGTCAGTAGAAGAAATGGATTGTGGAATCAAGGCCATATCGTCAGGAAGTATGCTTGTTTCAAACTTCGATATAAATGCTTTATTTTCAGCGCATTGATCCAAAATTTCATCTTCACATGAATGATCAGTATTCAAAAGATGAATTTAAAGATGAAGTGGCATTATGTTTTGAACATGAAAAAGGGCTTGTTGTGTTTGTTGGATGCAGCCATCCGGGAATCGTTAATATGTTAGAAACAATAAAAAAGAAATTTGGTAAATCAATTTATGCAGTAATTGGTGGTTTTCATTTAATTAAACAGGAAAGCTCATATATTTATGAAGTAGTTGATTATTTATATAAGAATATTGAAATAATTGGAACAGGTCATTGTACTGGTGGAGTTGCAGAAGAATTACTAAAAAAAATTATATGGGAATAAAATTTTTAGAGTTATCAGTTGGAGAGTAT
>LQAH01000316.1_pt1 | contig 12235 bp, 17 predicted proteins | sample 1535791 | NCBI WGS metagenome assembly LQAH01 (sample SAMN04331585, study PRJNA305678) | bioreactor metagenome | isolation source: bioreactor_4 inoculated with Wadden Sea sediment 2nd replicate of a... | place: Germany:Bremen
ATTGAGAAATTAAAACAAGCCGGCATTGATTATTGGCTAAATACAATGGTTGTTGACTTAAATAGTGAACGGATTTTACACTGCGTTAGCAAAGAGTATGGATTTAAGACGATTAAAGCGGAAGCCGTCATATTAGCTATGGGGTGTAGAGAACGAACACGTGGAGCGATTAATATACCAGGAACACGTCCATCGGGTGTATTTACTGCCGGAACTGCACAGCGTTATTTAAATATTGAAGGTTATTTGGTTGGGAAAAAAGTAGTTATCTTAGGTTCTGGAGATATTGGATTGATTATGGCGCGTAGAATGACCTTGAAGGGGCTAAAGTATTGGCCGTGGTTGAATTGATGCCGTTTTCAGGAGGGCTAAACCGTAATATTGTCCAATGTCTTAATGACTTTGATATTCCATTATATTTAAGTCATACCTTAACACAAATTAAAGGAAAAGACCGAGTTGAACAGGTGGTCGTCTCAGAAGTTGACAGCCAACGTCGACCAATACCTGGAACTGAGATCGTCTATGACTGTGATACGGTATTGCTATCGGTGGGATTGATTCCTGAAAATGAACTGTCTGAAGAAGCAGGTGTCCTTATTGACCCACGTACAAGCGGACCGGTTGTTAACGAAGCGATGGAGACGAACTTGGAAGGAATATTTGCCTGTGGTAATGTTGTGCATGTTCATGACCTTGTCGACTTTGTAACCCAAGAGAGTCAACGTGCCGGGCGTTTTGCAGCAAAATACATTCAAAAGCAGCTGGATACGAAGCAAACTGAAATACAGACAATTGCAGGCGAAGGTATAGGTTATATAGTGCCACAAAAAGTCCGTATCAGTAATATAGAAGACAAGTTGGAGCTTTTTATGCGTGTTAAGCAGGTCTATAACCAAGTGGAAGTTGTCGTTAAGACGAACCAGGGTATATTAAAAAAGGTGAAAAAGCGACATATGGCTCCTGGAGAGATGGAACATATGAGTATACCTAAAAAGATATTGAGGCAATGGATATTCATGAAATTCATGTAGAAATACAGGAGGTGCAGGCATAATGCGTCAAGAAAATTTGATTTGTATAAGCTGTCCGGTGGGATGTCATTTAGATATTGAGATTCCAAGTGAAGGTGAGTGGAAGATTACAGGAAACAAATGCAAGAGAGGAATAACCTATGCCAAAGCAGAACTCACCAATCCAGTACGTATCTTGACATCAACGGTTAAAATAGAAAACGCCCATTTAAAACGTTTACCGGTAAGGTCAAACGAACCAATACCCAAAAAATTAATGTTTCAAGCGATGGAACTTATCAACGCCACAGTCGTGCAAGGACCGGTAGCCATGGGGGATATATTGATTGAAAACATCCTTGATACAGGCGTGAATATTATAGCATCCCGTTCAATGGATTAATCTTATCATTGTATATACGTAGTAGATATATTATAATAGAATTAACAGAAGACAAACTAGGAGGACGAATATGTTTACTATAGATAAGAAAAAATCATATATACTATAATTATGAGTGTACTGCTTTTAAGCTTTTTGAGTGGATGTAAACCCAAAGAAGAGATACCAGATGATGGAAAAGATAACGAGGTTACTACAGACGCGACAGATAATAATCAGACAGATGAAGAGGCGTCAGATGATCAAGAGGATGTAGATGTAGATGAAGAGCCGGACACAGATACGCAGGATAATGAAGAGTCAGATAAAGTGCTTGAACTGATGGTCTATTATGGTGACGAAAATGCAGAGCATATTATTTCTAAACCAATAGAGGTAGAAAGCATTTCCCAGAGGTCATTACAGAACAATTAATTGCAGTTAAAGTGCTCCCAGAAGGCGTGGAAGTCATAAAATTTGAGGAGCAAAAAGAAAATGGCGCATATGCGCTTCATATTGATTTTTCAGAAGCTTTTCAAACCCAGATTTTTCAGATGGGAACAGCTGGCGAATACATAATGATTAACAGTGTTGTTAATACGTTTTTAGATGCATATGATGCGGACAAAGTACGCATTACGGTAGAAGGCATGGTTTTAGAAAGTGGTCATGCGATTTATGATGACTACTTATTTTTCCAGTCGCAAGACGAATAGGAGGAAACGAGGAAGCGGGTAATAGATAGAGATTTGCATTTAAGCAATGTTTGAATGAGGGTGATTCAATGCGAAAATCAAAAAAATCTAGAAGGAATAAATGAACAATTGCAAAAAGATCGATAAGGAATACAAAGAATTTGTCGATTTTAGAAAAACGATTCAGCCAAAAAGGGAAGCGATTCGTTTTTTCTTTTATTTATCTATTGGTTGGATGCTTTTGGATTTTATTTTCAGACCAATTAGCTTTAGCCTTTTCTCCAACACAAGAATTTTTTCAACGGGTTCAGTTATTTAAGGGCTGGTTCTATGTGGTTCTAACCGGTGTGTTATTCGGGAGCATTATCTTTAAACGGATGCGCCTATTTGAGCTTGCCATCACAGAGTTGGTAAAAGAATATGAGATGCTTAGCCTGGCTGATGAAGAGCTTCTATCGATGGATGAGGCAATTCAAGCCCAATACAAAGAAATCGAACAGCAAAAAAATGCCCTTTTGATTAGTGATGAACGGTATCAATTGGCAGTTGAGGGGCCAATGACGGAATTTGGGAATGGGATATTGAAAAGATCGTTTTTTTATTTCACCCAAAGTGTCTGAGATTTTGGGAATTGAAGATCAAGATATTGAAAATGCTTTTGAACCTTGGTTAGAACGTGTTCATCCCCAAGAGTGGGAGCAAGTAAAAGAGCGGATGGCTAAATATTTAGAAAGTCAATCAGGGATATATGAAGATACCTATCGAATACGTAATAGTGAAGGGGACTATATATGGATATTAAGTCACGGTAAGGCAATATGGAATCATGTAGGTAAGCCAATCCGTGTGGCAGGTTCATATACAAATGTTACTGAGCAAATGCAGAATCAGGAAAAATTGCATCAGTTGGCTTTTTATGACCAGCTGACAGGATTACCTAATCGTTCTATGCTTATTGAACGTATCGAGCAAGAAATCCAAAAAGATACTTATCAAGAACAAAAAATCGGCTTTTTATACTTGGATATTGATGATTTCAAACAGATTAATGATACGATTGGACATGACTTTGGCGATGAATTTATTTGTAAAATCGCACGGTTTTTAGAAGGTGAAGTTAATGAAAATGCCATGGTAGCTCGCCTAGGTGGAGATGAGTTTGGTATCGTTTTTTTTTCGACTTCAAGATAAGTGTGAGGTCGAAACGGTGGCACAAAGGCTTCTTGAAAGAATTAAACAACCATGGATACTTCAAAATAATGAGTTTTTATGTTGGCGTCAGTATAGGGATAACCTATTATCCAGAATTTGGAGTGAATGCTTCAGCATTATTACAAAATAGTGATATTGCAATGTTTGTGGTAAAAGAAAATGGAAAAGATGGGTATAGGATCTATGACCCTAAGATGCATCAGCGAACATGGAATTATATTAAGATGAATAGCCAATTGCGAACGGCAATTGAAAATAATGAATTTTCGCTGTATTACCAACCACAAGTAGATCTAAAAACCCATAAGGTCATCGGTGTTGAAGCGTTGATTCGATGGAATCATCCTCAAAATGGCTTTATACCTCCGATGAAATTTATCCCTTTTGCTGAAGAAACGGGGCAAATTTATGCCATCGGTGAATGGGTCGTTAATACAGCATGCGCAAAGAGATTATATTGGGAACAACATGGATTGGGAACAATGAAAATGTCGATTAATATTTCAAGCAAGCGTTTAGCTCAAGATGATGTGGTCGACAAGATTAAGCATGAAATCGCAACCCACAAAATCAAGGGGAATTGTATTGAACTTGAAATAACAGAGACAGCCATTATGGATAATATAGAGCGAGCGATTGAGGTTATACATGAACTCAAGGCGTTAGGTGTTACCATTGCATTAGATGATTTTGGAACGGGGTATTCTTCCCTAACCTATCTCCAAAGACTACCTATTGATGTGTTAAAAGTCGATCGCATGTTTATTAAAGACATTATGCGTGAAAAAGAGGTTGGACATATCTTTAAATTTATAACACAACTTGCCCATGAATTAGGTTTAAAAATTGTTGCTGAAGGGGTAGAGACAAAAGAACAGCTTGAATTTTAAAAGACAATGGATGTGATATTATTCAGGGCTATTATTATAGTAAGCCTGTGCCAAGTGATGAGATTGAAAAGGTTATTGAGCAAATCAATAACCTCGATAGATGAGTTGACGTTTAGATTGTATTTAAACGAAGGAGTATAGCTTTTTTCTCATGAGGCTGAAGAGCTTTTTCAATAAGCACAGATCCAATAAAATACATTACAAGCATTGAACTGACGTGAATTAATGTAAAATGAACGCCAAGAGATGTCATCTCAAAGAGTAAGAGAGGGATTTTTGCGGATGTCCATGTTCCAAGGAAAAAAAGAACATAGGCAAAACGTGCTCCTTTTTTTAATAAGATAGCGGCAACAGGAAAAGCAGCATACAAAGGTCCGGCAGCCAGAGCGCCAAGCAAGAAGGCGAAAAACAGACCGACCAAACCAGAAGAGTCACCCATATAGCGTATCATCGTTTCTTTTGGAACCCACACATCAAGTAGCCCAATGAGTATGAAAATAGGAGGAATAACGCCTAAACATCGTAAGTATATTGTCAAAAGCAATGCCAAGAGCATTTGTGGCCAGGGATAGGTTAATCAATGCCATAAAAAGTATAATCATCAAAAAAACAAGGGAAAATCGATACGTTTTAATAAAAGACTTCATTATAATATCACTCCAATCAAAAAAAGCAAAAAATAAATGAGGCAACAAGTGCGAAAATATTTCGAAGTAGTGTAAACTTTCGACCAAAGTATTTAACTTCAATGGATAATGTAGAAATACCAACGGCCATGAGTGTAGCAATAAAAACCGCAACTTGTGGATAAGCAGCACCATTATTGAGTAGGTTTTGACCCAGTGGAAAGGCAACAAAGCTGGGCATCATTGCAATAGAACCTAGGGTTGCACCAGCAAATATACCCAGTAGACCTGAACTTTCTCCGAGTAAGCGACTGATAATTTCGGGAGAGACGAGGGTTAATGCAATACCAACAAAAAGAACCATGGGAACAATAGCCGGAATGAGTTTGAGAAAAGAGTTCCATGCTTTTTTTAGTGCTTTTTGGGTTTTTGCACGATCCTTAAAAAATGATATGATAAGTAATAGAACAGCAGAACTATAAAAATTGTTGTAGTCATAATAATATTCCTCCTTTGGGATATTATTATATTTGCATAATCAAATATTGTCAAGAGAATAGGAGGCTTTTATGTTTTTAGGAATTCCTTGGGTAGAATGGGTCGGATATTTGGCATCAACATTAGTTTTGGTTTCATTATTAATGGGATCGATTATTAACTGCGTTGGATTAATTTAATCGGTTCGAGCGTTTTTTCGGTGTACGGTTTTTTGATTGGAGCACTTCCGGTTGGATTTTATGAATTTATTTATTGCAGGAATAAATATTTATTACCTGATTAAAATCTATCGACTGAAAGAGTATTTTCAATTAATGCCGGTTGAAAAAGAGACGACATATTTAGAGTATTTTTGAAGTTTCATGCAAAGGGATTGAGAGATATTCGGATGGTTACTCCAAAGAAGGTGTGCCTATCGATGTCGGTTTTTTTGTCTTAAGAAACATGGTTCCAGCTGGGATTTTCTTAGCATCCCACTATTCGGAGCAAACCCTTAAAGTGAATCTGGATTTTGTTATTCCTGAATATCGGGACTTTAAGATTGGACAGTTTTATTTTTCGGGATAAAAAATCGTATTTTCATGAGAAGGGATATACGAAACTGATTTGCTTTGCATCGAATGAAAAGCATGTGGAGTATTTGGAGAAGATGGGCTTTACAAAAGATACAACACAAGAGCAAACGCGCTATTTGCTCGAACTAAAATAAAAAATGAGGCTGTTGCACTAATTTTTAGTTAGTGTGCAAGCTTTATTTATAAAAGGTACGAGCAATAGTTCAAATGTAGAGATAGTCCCTCTGCCTTAGACACTTACGTGAAGTCGGGCAGAGGGACTATCTCTATATTTCTGCTTTTCAAAAATGCATATAAAAAGTATGCAACACCGAAAGATCTTTTGAAAGGTGTGTGTTTTCTCATAGACGATAATCTTTAATTCATCAAGGAAATATGTTCAAATTCTTTTTCAATCATGGATGTCGGTTTTTTGGTTAGTAGGCTAAAGAGGATAATTGCAACGGTTGCCACAATAAATCCAGGAACAATCTCATACAGAGGATGATGGGCGAATTTCCATAAAACGGTTGTTAATCCACCAAAGATAAGACCGGCAAAAGCTCCCCATTTGTTCATACGTTTCCAATATAATGAAAAGAGGATAACCGACCAAAAGTTGCGCCAATCCTGCCAAGCATAAGAGACAAGTCCCATAACTGAATTTCGGGATTAAGGGCAATCATATATGCAATAATAGCAACAATGACGACAGTGCAACGACTAACCCAAAGCAACTCTTTATCGGAGGCGTGTTACGGAAAAGGACTTTGTAAAAATCTTCCGAAATCGATGATGCCGTAACCAAAAGTTGAGAGTCAGCAGTACTCATAACAGCGGCAAGGATAGCCGCGAGTAATAGCCCGGCCACTACCGGATGAAATAATGTAGCGATAAGCTCCATAAAGACAGTCTCAGAGTTTGCAAGCGTTGTTGCAAAATATGCGCGTCCAACAATACCTACAAGGACGGAAGCACCAAGAGAGAGAAAAACCCATATCATGGCAATACGTCGGGACTGCTTGATGGCATTGGCGTCACGGATTCCCATAAAACGGACAAGGATATGGGGTTGTCCAAAATAACCAAGCCCCAAGCTAATAGAGAAATGACACCAATGGCGGTCACAGGGTTACCGGATGCATCAATAAAAAAACTGAGCATGTTGGGGTCAATAGCCTGGATTTGACTTATCGTTGGGGAAAAACCTCCAAGATGAATAATGGCGATTGTTGGGACGATAAGAATAGCAATAAACATCAGTAATCCTTGGAAAAAATCAGTCCAGCATACAGCCATAAACCCTCCGAGGAAGGTATACGAGATGACAATGACTGCTCCAATCGTTAAGGCAGCATAATAATTGAAGCCAAAGACGGATTCAAATAATGTGGCGCTTGCGACGAAACCGGAGGCGGTGTAGATTAAGAAAAAGACAAGAATAATTGTAGCAGCAATGATTCGAAGCACTTTCGAAGTATCTTTAAAACGATGTTCGAGATAATCTGGAATAGTTAATGCGTCACCGGAATGTTCTGTGTATTGACGTAATCGTTTGGCGACAAATTTCCAGTTCAAATAGGTACCGATAAGTAATCCGATGGCAATCCAACTAGCTTCAAATCCACTAAGATAGGCGGCGCCTGGAAGCCCTAAGAGTAACCACCCGCTCATGTCAGAAGCTTGAGCACTTAGCGCAGTAACCAGCTGTTAAGATTACGTCCGCCTAAAATATAATCCGATAAGTCTTTTGACTTCGTGTAATAGTAAATACCAATACTTAACATAAAAATAAAATACAAAATAAAGGTGATATATGTTCCAATGCTAACTGTCATGCTGTTCCTCCTATAAGGTAGTGTAGTAAAGTGCTAAACACATTATACAAGAAGATGCACTATAATGCAAAAAAAAAATAGCGAAAGGCTATAATGTTACGATGTGATGTGATAAAATATAATATATGCTAAGGTCAAGAGGAGAAGGAGTGGTATGTCCGTGAAAGAAAGAGGCCAAAAGATTTTAGAGGTCAAAGACTTGAAAAAAGAGTACCAGATGGGTGAAGTTAAGGTACATGCACTGCGAGGGGTCAATCTTGAGTTATATGATGGCGAGTTTGTAGTTATACTTGGACCGAGTGGTTCGGGTAAAAGTACTATCCTTAATATAGTAGGCGGTATTGATACACCCACAAGCGGAAGTGTCAACTATAAAGGTAAAGAAATAGGGGAACTATCTGAGAAGGCACTAACCAAATATCGTAGAGAAGCGATTGGCTTTATTTTTTCAATTCTATAATCTTGTTCCAAATTTGACAGCGAGAGAAAATATTATGCTGGCTTCAGAGCTTTCCGAAGATGCTCTTGATATTAATAAGTTGCTAGAAGAGATTGAGCTTGCCGATCGTTCGGATCACTTCCCTTCCCAACTATCGGGTGGACAGCAACAGCGTGTGGCTATTGCTAGAGCGTTGCCAAAATCCGGATATTCTACTTTGCGACGAACCCACAGGAGCGTTAGACGTGACGACGGGAATCGGGGCACTTAAAGTGCTCAAATCCTTTAATGAGACGTATAAAAAGACGGTTGCCATAATTACCCATAATCGATCTATTGGTGATATGGCAGATCGTGTCTTTTACGTTAAGGATGGTCTTATTGAAAAGGTGGTGGAAAATCCACATCCGATGAAACCGGAGGAGGTTAACTGGTGATACTTCTTAAAAAAGCAATTCGTTCAATGCTTCATCATAAAAAAGCATATCTGTCATGTATATTATTAATGGCACTAGGTGTTTGGACATATGCCACGATGAACTCTGCGTTGCTTGAAGTTGAAAAAGGAAAGAACCGATATTATGCCCAACAGAGGTTAGGGGATGCGTTTGCAACAGTGACACAAATTCCTAAAACAGCTTTAGACGCCCTCGAGTCGATTGAAGGTATAAAGCAGGTAGACGGACGTATTGTAGGGACGTTTCGAGTGCTTATGCCAAATAACCAGACGGATGTTATTCGCCTAAAAGGAATATCAACCGTCGTCGGGGAAAATAATGAACGCTTAAATGCCTATGTTCAAGAAGGTAATGATTTGCGTGAGCGACGCGACATCTTAATTGGACATGATTTTTATCAAGCCTATGGATATGCACCGGGAGATTCAATCACATTAGTGATGAACCAGGCGGAGCATAGCTTTACAGTTCAAGGCTCAATCTATTCGCCGGAATATGTATACATTGTTGAAAATATCAATGAACTTTTCTCAGATACCACCAAATATAATATTGCATACTTTGATGAAGAGATGATGATGTCTATTCTAGATATGGAAGGCGTATATAACGATCTCTCCTTTTTATTTGATGAAGGCGTCACTTATGATGATGTCAAAGACGAACTACGCGATGCCCTTGAAAAATATGGGCTCATTCAATTATATGAAAAAGATGATTTGTTCAGCTATTTGATGATGGAAGAGGAAATCTCTGGTGGACGTTCAAATGTCGACTACACTGCCGATGACTTTTTATTGCTATGGCAGCCGTCGTTTTTATATCTAATGCTTAAACGAATTATTGAGCAAGACCGAACACAGATAGGTACACTAAAAGCATTTGGATATTCCAATCGAACGATTTTGTTTCATTATATCTTCTATGGTTTAGTTACAGGTTTTTTGGGAATGCTTGTGGGCGTAGGGACAAGCCTATTAAGTATTGGACCCTATATTCAGTTTTATCTTGAATATTATAAAAGTGCCGATGGAAAATGTAGTGACAGATTATATATATTATTATGTAGGAAGTGTGATGGCTGTTGTTGGTGGTGTTATAGGTGCGTACTTTGGTGCGAAAAAAAAATGGTGCATTTAAAACCAGTTGATGCCATGCGTCCGCCGGCGCCTAAACCTGTCAAAAGTGATATTACACAAGTGATTCCTTTTCTTCGTTGGATTTTAAATAGTCGTGGCTTTATGGCAGTACGCAATATTGCAAGAAATAAAGTTCGATCTAGTTTTGTTGTGGTTGGAATTATGTTTTCGTATAGTATGATGGCAATGATTGGCATGATGAATACCCTGATGGACTCCATGTTCTATAATCAATTTACACATGTAATGAAGTATGATGCTTCTATTGTTCTAGAAGAACCTGTGGATTATAATGCCGGTGTCGCATCGGCTATGGAGATTGAGGGTATTGATTATGCAGAGGGAGTGTTAGACTTACCTGTCCTACTTAAAAATGGGTATAAGCAGACAGGTACAAAAATCATTGGTATTCGACAAGGAAACTACCTATATAAAGCATACGATGACTTTCGCAGAATAAACTTACCCATCACACGTGAAGGGATGATTCTTGGAAGTATTTTGGCCAATACACTGGATGTAGATGTGGGGGACTTGGTGGTTATCTCAGGACCACAGTTTTCAGATGATATAGAAGTGCCCATTGTCGATATCGTCAATCAAAATATCGGGTCGAGTGCATACATGGATTTAACGTTGTTGTCGGAGTTGATGGGACAAAAAGAACAAGTCAACACACTGATTTTTAATACAGATGCGATGGATAGTATACGTGAGACACTTCTATATAGCGAAGAAGTTCAAAAAATAGAGGATAAGGCAAAGACGCTTGAACTCTATGAATCACTACTAGGATCCTATGATTTTCTTCTTGTCGTTATGCAGATTGTAGCCATCACCATTGGATTTACAATCATCTATAATACAGCAGTGATCTCTATGTCAGAGCGTAGTCGAGAATATGCAACATTAAGGGTATTAGGACTACATATCAAGGAAGTCAAGGAAATCATGAGTTTTGAATATTGGATACTATGCTTTATTTGGTATTTTACTAGGTATTCCTTTTACAAAACTGTTAAATTATGGATTGGTCAACTCCATTAATGTGGATGCATTCTCATGGCCAACAACGATATCGATGGACGCCTATATTATTGGGGGGTATAGGTTGCGTAATAGCCGTTGCCATTGCAAATTTTACTTCAGTAAAATCCATAAAAAAACTAGACCTGGTTGAAGTCTTAAAGGAGAGAGAATAATGAAAGAAAAAGTGAAAATTATTGGAGTTATTGGTCTTGTTTTGATTATCCTTGCCTATTCGATTTATGCCTACCTTCAGCCGATGCCCGTTGAAGGAAAGCTTATTGAACCTAGAGACTCAGAAATCTATTTTCTGGAGACGGGAACCGTGGTTAATGAACAACAACAAACTATTTATCCGTCTGTATCCGGAGAAATAACCGGGATTGAGGTTGAAGAAGGGATGCGGGTTAAACAAGGCGATGTCTTAGTGACCTTTGATACGACAACAGTGGAGCAAGAATATGCCTCGCAACAAATTATGTTAAGCGGATATGAAGCACAGATGGCCAATGCTGAACTTGAGATTCAAATGCAGATGGATACATTGCGAGGTAACCGCAAGAATTTGGTGGGGCAGTTGAATTCTCTCGCTGCTGAAATGAATACGGAAGAACAAAAAGAGCTCGAAGATCTTCTGGTGAGCCAGAGTCAATCCCAATATGAGCAAAGTCTAGTGGATTTAGAAAAACATGAACAACTTTACAAGGAAGGGTATATTGCAATAAGTGAATTGGATGCCTTTCAGAAGGTTGTTGATGGATATGAAGCGGCATATAAAGAAAGCCAAGTGCAATCAATCGTCAGATGATACTATAATAGTATGCGAAATGCACTATATGGACAAATCAATAGTATAGATCAAACATTAGGACGTGATATGGTGACACCGACAAAGCAGTATTATCAATCCATGAATTGACAGTAGCAAAAAAAATCTTGAAAAAATAGAAACCCAGTTAGAAAAACATACGATAAAGGCTCCTTTTGATGGCATTATTAGCAAAGTTATGATTGAAGATGTAAACCGTGTTCAAGGTGTCGAACCCTTATTTCTAATTATAGGTGAAAAAGACAATATAATTGAAGTGACCGTCAATACACGGGATGTTGAAGCGGTGAACGAGGGAGACCGCGTCATGATTAAACACCATCTGCGATCAGGTGATGTGGAAATATCCGGGGCAATCACATATGTTAGCGAAAATGCAACCGTTGAGCGTTCGCCCTTAGGAATCGAAGAACGAAAAGTACTAACTGAAAGTGAAACCAGAGGCGAATGATTATTTAAAACCGGGATTTGAAGTGGACGTAAAATTCACACTATTTAGTGATACAAATCAATTGGTCGTTCCTAGTAGTGCCATTTATCAAGTGGATGGACAAGACATGGTCATGGTCATACGTGACGGCGTCGCAATAGAACAAAAAGTAACCCTTGGTCATGAGTTGACCGGCGAACAGATTG
>LQAH01000317.1_pt1 | contig 12211 bp, 22 predicted proteins | sample 1535791 | NCBI WGS metagenome assembly LQAH01 (sample SAMN04331585, study PRJNA305678) | bioreactor metagenome | isolation source: bioreactor_4 inoculated with Wadden Sea sediment 2nd replicate of a... | place: Germany:Bremen
CTGCTTATAATTTTAATATTGCCTGTATTGTCCTGCAGAAGCGAAGCTGCGGAAAAGGGACAGTATCTTCAGGTGATATAAGAATAAATGTTGAAATTGCATATACGAACCATGACCGGGCACAAGGGCTTATGCATAGAAAAAAGCTTGATCCGGAGTGGGGTATGATTTTTGTTTTTCCCTATGACAGAAAGCTTTCATTCTGGATGAAAAATACATATATACCGCTTTCTATAGCATATATATCATCTGATTTTACAGTCAGAGAAATTAAAAGGATGACTCCGCTTTCCCTGGCCCCTGTAAAATCAAAAAATTCTGTCAGATATGCTCTTGAAGTAAATCAGGGGTATTTTGAAGAAAATAATATTAAAGAAGGCGATAAACTTGTTTTTTCAGACTCTATTCTTCAAGTTCTGGGAAAAGCTGAAGATTAGGTTCCTCCGGCTGTGGTTTTCCGGATGATGCAGAAGATGTTTCCTTTATTGATGGTTTATTAACAAGTATTTCAATTTTTTCTTTCCATTTTGTCCAGTTCGCCCTGAAGACTTCCTGCAATTTTTATACCCTCTTCAAAATCTTCATTGCCTCTTCTATATCAATATCGCTGCTGTTTATTCTGCTGTTAATCTCTTCAAGTCTGTTCAGTTTTGATTCAAAATCTTTCATTATATATATCCTCTGTTTCTTTATCGCTGTATATCTTCTGTTTTTCCTGCTTCTGCAGAAAGTACATCATTCATAAATCTTATTTTTATGCTGCTGCCCTGATTTACTTCATGGCCGCTTTTTAATTATTTCCCCGTTTTCAGAAGAAACTGATGCATAACCTTTTTTTAAGAATAAGTTCCGGCGAAGCTGATGAAATGGAATTCTTTAGTAATTCAAGTCTGTGTTTTTGATTTGTAATTTTATCACTGACAGAACGCTCAATCTTAAGTTTTAAATCATCAGTTCTCTGTACAAACGGATTAATAATATTTCTAAGTCCCCGTTCAAGAGCTTGAGGAGAATTATTATCAACTCGCATCTTTATTATTTCAAGTTTACGAATAAGCGCATCAGATAATGATTCTGATATTGCCTGAATTCTCTCTTCAATACTTCCTATTTCTGATGAAACAATTTCAGCTGCTGCTGATGGTGTGGGCGCCTCAGATCTGCTGCATAATCAGAAAGCGCATTGTCTATTTCATGACCAACTGCTGATATAAGAGGTATTTCAGATTCATAAACAGCTCTTACTACATTCTCATCTGAAAACGGCAGAAGATCTTCGAGAGAGCCTCCTCCACGTCCTATGATAAGAACATCTGCAATATTTACACTGTTTGCATATCTTATCTGAGATGCAATAATTCCTGCAGCATCCTCGCCCTGTACAGGTGCGGGAAGGATTATTAGGTTAATTTTGTTGTTTCTTCGTTTCAGAACTCTCAGAATATCTTTTATTGCAGCTCCTGTCGGAGAAGTAACAACAGCAACTTTCTCAGGGAAGGAGGGCAGCTGTTTTTTATGTTCAGGACTGAAAAGCCCTTCCTCTGCAAGTCTTTTTTTTCTTTTCTCAAGTTCAGCAAGAATATTCCCTTCACCTGATTTCTCAATTGATGAACAGATAATCTGATAGCTTCCCCTCTGAGGATAAACAGATATATCTCCGGAAACTTTTACAAGATCTCCGTCAGACGGTATTTCCTTCAGATTCTTTGCAGCATTTTTTAAACATAACTGCAGATATCATTGATTTACTGTCTTTAAGACTGAAATAATAGTGTCCTGTACTGGAAGGTCTGAAATTTGATATTTCCCCTTCAAGCATAACAGAATAGAACTGTGATTCAAGAGTTTCTTTTTATTTAGAGAGGTTATTTCAAATATTTTGAAACACCTGCCTGTGTATTTATCATGAAAGACATATTAGTAGGTCGAAGCATTTTTTTCAAGGCAGATAATTAAATTGATATTGAATCATTGATATATTTTTATTCATAAATCATCATCTAAATATCTTAATCCCTTTACACATTAAACGGATTTGACGATATAATGATTAAATATGAGAAATATAGCATTTATTAATTGTACAGATTTTTCACAATACAGCTTCAAGGAAGTAAGAAACGGCAAGTCATCAGTTGAATTGGCAGTTGAATATTCAAAAAACACTTGAAAATGTAGAAAAAACTGTAATTATTACAGAAGAGGAAAACCTTTATAAGTTTGAACACTTCAAATCCGATCCTGATCTGAATCTGGATATTGTAAGGGCTGATAACTTAAATACAGCAGATTTATGCAGTATCTTTCTGAAACAGTCAGAAGGATATAAATATATCTTCTATTACTATGGAGACTGTCCGTTTCTTGATGCTGAAACTGCTGACAGAATGTATAAAAATCATTGTAAATATTTTGCACAGTACAGTTTTGCAGACGGAAATCCCTACGGTCTTGCACCTGAAATAATTTCTTCAGAGATAGCAGGAGCATTAAAAGTACTTGCTGATAAGAATCCTGAAAAAGCTGGACGTGATGCTGTATTTAAAACATTCAGAAAGATATAAATACTTTTGACATAGAAACAGATATATCAGAAAAAGATTTACGCCTTCTTTCGTGTAAATCTTACAGCTGATTCTAAAAGGAATTTTATTCTTCTTGAAAGATTTGCTTCTGAAAATGCTGCTTCTGAAAATGATATAGTCAGAATAGTTGAAGAAAAGGGCGAAATACTCCGGACTCTGCCTGCATATTATCAGATTCAAATATCAGGGAAATGTTATCAGAAATGCACTTACTGTCCTTATCCTGATATGAATCCTGATCATCTTGTTTCTGAAAATTATATGAGCCTTGAAAATATGAGGATTATCCTTGAAAAAATTAAAAATTTTTCAGACGATGCTGTAATCTCCCTGTCTTTATGGGGAGAGGCAAATGCTCATCCTGAACTTGAAGAAATTATAATCTTATTATGAAATATGAAAGTTTCTCAATTGTTATAGAAACTTCAGGTCTTTATCTTGATAAAAAGCTATTAACAGTTCTTTCTGAAAAATATCAAAGCAGAATAAGCTGGATTATTTCAATTGATACAGATAATGAAGAGCTATACAGAAAGATAAGAGGAGAAGGTTTCGCTGAGGCAAAATCATCTGCAGAATTTCTTATTTCACTCTTTCCTGAAACAGCTTTTGTACAGGCTGTGCGTATGAATGAAACAGAGAATGATCTGGAAAATTTCTATAAGACATGGAAAGCTTTTACTGAAAATGTAATAATACAGAAATATGATAATTTCTGCGGATATTTAAAAGAACGAAAAGTTACAGATATTTCCCCTTTAAAGCGTTTTCCCTGCTGGCATCTTAAAAGAGACCTTTCCATACTGCTGAATGGAGATATCCCTTTATGCCGTGAAGATATTGAAAAGAAAAAATATTTTAGGAAATATATTTGAAACATCGCTTGATGAAATCTGGAATAAAGGCAGCAGTGAATATCAAAACAGCTTTCAGGTGAATACAGCGGAATATGCAGGGAGTGTGATGAATACTATACCTACAACTTCTAAAAGACCCAGAATCCCGTATACTGTTGTAAGCGGCGGCAGCAGAATAAAGCAGAAAAAAAATCCCGGAAGAATGACTCTCCTTATTCTTAATCAGGGTAACAGTATTTATAAGACAGATATGCTCAAAGAAGTTGAAAAAATGGGTTTCTGTGAAATTATTTCGATAGAAAATCCTGGTGTCTCCTATGATGTTGAAAATGTTTCCAGAAAAATACCGTCAGTTAAATTTCTTCTGCTGCAGGAAAGCTGCAATACCGGAGAACAGATTAATATAGGTATCAAGGAATCAAATTGTGATTTTGTATTTGTTATGTGGAATAACATGAAAATTGCCTCATCATCACTTTCCGGAAGACTGGCAGATTTTCTTTATGATGAGAAACCGTTATGTACAGTACCGGTTTTGAAAAATATGGCAAATGATATGATCCCCTCAATATCAGTTCCTGCATTCCAGAAAAATTTCTGAAAGTAATATATGCTTATCCGAAAAGAAAAGGGTTTTAAGTCTTTTTCCTTTCGACTATGCAGGTATATACAACCGTGAAAAATACCTTTACTGCGGAGGCTATGATTATTCCATAAAAAACCCCTACTGGCAGAAAATGGATTTCGGAATGCGAACGAATCTGTGGGGAGAAAAAGTTGTTTGTTTTACTGCACTTCAGGCATCATATATAGCTGATTCAATTGCTGAAGATAAATCAATAGATAAATACTACCGGATGTTTTATCTTAAAAATCTTGCTGTCCGTTTTAACGGTGATTCCGGATATCTTCCCAATCACGTCTGTTCAAATATCTGTTCGGATCGGGAGAAGGTTTCTTTAAATGCAAAAAGAAATTTTGATGATGCGGCAAAGTGGGTTGAACTAAATAAATTCAGATTTAAATACGATTGCAGGAGCCTTACTGAACTATGGAAAGATCCCGACGAATAGCAGTTTTTCTTCAAGTCAGAATAAATTCAAGCCGTCTGCCCGGAAAAGCTGTTAAAAATATTTGTAAAGATATAACAACTGCCGGCTGTGCAATGATGCAGCTGAAAAAAGTAAAAGCAGATTTTCATGTGCTTTTAACAGATGAAAAAGCAGAATAATTTTAAAAAAAGAAGCTGACCGCTACGGTTTTGATCTTTTGCAGGCGACGAAAATAACGTTCTTAACAGATTTACTTCAGCAGCTCATTTTATAAGGCAGATACGCTGATAAGAGCGACCGGCGATAATCCCTTTGTGTTTCATAAAAAAGCTGAGAAAATACTTGAGCTCCATATTGAAAAGATGGCGGATCACAGTATATTTACCGGAATGCCTCTGGGCGCCGGTGTTGAAGTTGTAGAGGCAGATGCTCTTTACAGAGCTGAAAAAAACACAGATTCATTATACGACAGGGAACATGTCACCCCCTATGTCTACAATCACCCGGAAATATTTTCTCTTAATCACATACCCTCTGAACCTGATGCTTTGTATCCTGAGGGACGAATTACTATGGATACAGATAATGATTATAAATATTTATGCAGAGCTGCAAAAGAGCTGACAGCAGAAAAAGCATGCAGGCATGAAAAGCTTATAGAATGGCTTAAGGTAAATCCGCACCCGGATACCGGATGTTAAGGGTAATATATGAAAATACTGTTTATTCCGTCGGTAAAAAAAGGTAACGGTACCGGGCATCTTAAAAGATGTATTAAGTATGTTCTTCAATCTTCAGAGGAATCATATCTTTACATGCCGGAAGATATTTATAAGTCAGGGATCAGTGATTTCTGCATACTTACAGATATTCTAATAGAAAAAAACTGTTAAAAACTGAAATAGACTGCCTATATGATGTAATAGTCACAGATAAACGGGAAACAACAGCAGAAGAATATAAATTCTATAAAAGTAAATCTATCCTCTTGATCGGTCTGGATGAAGGCGGCCATAAGAGGGGTGAATATCCCTATTTAATAGATACACTTCCCAATTTTATCAGATCACAGCCCGAATATATTCTCAACAGGTTTTTTGGGTATAGAAGATAAAAGAGAAGAATCTGAGTCTGTGGATAATATCATAAACAAAAATCCTGAATCATTAAATCAAATCCTTAATAAAGAAAAATTTAGAAACAATAAAAATACAAAGAATTGAAAATAGTAAAATAATAAAAAATATTCTTATCTCATTCGGCGGGGAGGATCCTGAAAACCTAAGTGATATTATTCTGGGAGTATTTTATGAAGATACTGATTATGCAGATATTAACATTAAGGCTGTAAAAAGGACCGTTATTTAAAAACAGCCTTGAAAAGTGGAATAATGCGGAAATTATCAATTCCCCTGATTCTCTTGAGACTTATATTTCAGAATCTGATCTACTTATTACATCCTTCGGTATAACAGCTTATGAAGCTCTGTATGCTGATAAAAATGTAATACTGTTAAATCCTTCAGCCTATCATTCAAAATTGTCCGCAATAGCAGGAATTCCGGAAATAGGCATTAAAACAGCTGATAAAACACTTCTTAAAAAGATGATATTTAATCCTGCACTTATAAATGAAAAAAACTACTGCAGTTGCTGATAAAAGCATGGATTTGAATAAGTTGATTTCCGGGCTGCGTAAATCAGGTGTCGATAAATGTCCATTCTGCAGCGGGAAAAGCAGTCCTGTAAAAAGATTCCATGACAGAAACTATTACAGATGCAGCAGCAGTTCGCTTATATATATGGAAAGACTGACCTGTGATAATACAGAATACGGACTGAATTATTTTTTGATGATTATAAAAAGCAGTATGGTAAAACATATCTGGAGGATTTTGAAAATATAAAAAATACAGCCCATAAGAGACTGCAGATAATTAAGAGGTATAAAAATTGCGGAAAACTTCTTGATATAGGATGTGCATACGGTCCTTTTTTAAAAGCGGCAGATGAATCAGGATATACTGCAGAAGGTATGGATGTTTCTGAAGATGCTGTTGAATATGTAAATAATGAACTGGGAATTAAAGCTTTTACTGCTGATTTCAGCGGAAAGAGTAATCATGAAAAACTGTCTTATGATATTGTGACAATGTGGTATGTAATTGAACATTTTTCAAATCCTGAAGAAATTCTTGAAAAGGTGAAATCCATACTTCCTTCAGGTGGTATATTTGCATTTTCAACACCCAACTATGACGGAGTTAGCGGAAAAACCGATTCTTTTAAAACTTTATTCAGAAGTCCTGATGATCATTATACATTCTGGAGCATTAAATCAGCCAGGTACATACTAAAGAAAAACGGCTTTAAAATTCTTAAAATTAATAATACAGGCCACCATCCCGAACGCTTTAAAAGCAAAATAAAAAAAAATTATTCCTTTTAACAGTATTGAAACATGTAAAGTATTCTATTAAAATTAGGCGATACATTTGAAATTTATGCTATGAAAAAATGATTTAACAGGTAAATGATATGAGTCTTGAGAAAAAAAAAAAGCAATAATAATACTCGGCGCAGGAATAATGCAGCTGCCTGCAATAGAAACAGCGCATGCAGAAGGTTTCTGCACTCTTGTCTTTGACGGCAATCCGGACCCTGTGGGAAAAGGTGAAGCTGATGAATTCTTTAATATAGATATTAAGGATTATGAAAAAATATACAGCACCTGTATCGGGCTCGGCAGTATATATTCCGTAAAAGGTGTTTTACAGTAGGTACTGATTTTTCATTTTATTGTTGCAAAGCTTTCAGAAATGATGGAGCTTCCCGGAATAAGATACAAAACTGCATTAAAAGCAACTGTTAAATCGGAGATGAGAAAGACATTCCGGGAACATAATGTAAATTCCCCTGCATTTTTTACAGCAGACAGTTCTTTTGATTCTGAAAAATCAGAATACAGTCTGTCATATCCTCTTGTCGTTAAACCTGTAGACAGTATGGGAGGCAGGGGTTCAATAAAAATTGAATCAGAATGCGAACTGGAAGGTGCTGTAAAAAATGCAGTTGTGTTCTCAAGGACCGGAAAAGCAATTGTAGAAGAATATATGGATGGCCCGGAGTTCAGTCTTGATGCAGTAATAGAAAAAAGCAGAATAACAGTCTGCGGTATTGCAGACAGACACATTTTTTTCCCGCCTTACTTTGTTGAGATGGGTCATACTTTGCCCAGCAATTATCCTGATGAAGTACAGGAAAAAGTTATAAAAAGTTTTTAAAGACGGGATAAAAGCCATAGGGATTGATAATGGAGCAGCAAAAGGGGATATCAAATATAACGGCAAAGATGCAGCTGCCGGAGAAATAGCAGCACGGCTTTCCGGAGGATATATGTCAGGCTGGACATTCCCGTATTCATCGGGAGTATCTGTCATAAAGGCCGCTATGAATATAGCAGCCGGAAAGCCTTCAGGACTTGGTAAAATCAGCTATAATAAAACAGCTGCAGAAAGAGCATTTATTTCTATTCCGGGATTTGTTGATGAAATAATAATTCCTGAATATCTTGAAAAAGGTAAATATCCTGAAGAAATCAAAAGATCTTTTTATGAATATAAAAACAGGAGATAAAGTTGTATTCCCACGTAATAATGTACAAAAGTGCGGTAATATAATTGCTGTACATTCTGAACGGGAAAAGGCTGTTGAAGCAGCTGAAAAAGGCTGCCGTGATATAATAGTAAGGCTTAGAAGCTGTGATGATGAAACTGAAAAATACCTTCTTTATAAAAAGAGGAATGGATACCTGATGCAATTTGAATTAAATAATGCTGAAAATATAAAAATACTTAATGCTATGCCGTCTGTAAGATCGGGAAACAGATACTCAGAACATAAAAAAAATAGCAGTTGCACCGCTGCCTTTTCCTGAAAAAGAGAAAAAGAAAGACTGGCAGGGCAGGGGGTTGGAAAAATCGCTGGAAACTGTATTTAATATAACAGCAGCTGAAATTGAAAAAGAAAATTGCTGTTATAATGCAGTTTTAGGCAGTCTTTTCTGGAATGCTTTATTGCGCGGAGGCGTACAGGGAGGTATCTGGATAATAGATACTGTTGAAAAATATTTAAAAGAGGGAGAATTACCGCCGGTATATACGAAATGAAGAAAGTTTTTTTTCTTTTATTTATATTTTTCTGTCTCAATAAATCTATATGCTGAAAAAAACATGAAGCTGAGTGAATGGATTGATGTTAACAGCTGCGGATTCAGGTGGGATCCTATAAGAGAAAGCGGTGAAATACTTTTGATGATTCAGTATACAGCTTTAAGCTTGATAAAAAGTGGCTGGTAAAGAACTACAGGGAAAAGTACAATATCAAACCGCTTTATATGAAAGGGATTGATATATATATTACAGAAGATGCTGAAAAGATAATACTCGGTCATACTGAGGAAAAAACTGCTGAAAGCACAGGACATAGAATAGCTGCTGTATTAATTGACCCGGGACACGGGGGGAAGGATTCCGGCGCAATAGGTCGTCATAAAATAAACGGAAAACAGCTTTTAATTAAAAGAAAAAAGATGTAGTTCTGGATATTTCAAAGAATCTTTATAAAAGACTTAAAAAGAAATATAAAGATAAAAGAATACTGCTTACACGAAGCGATGATTCCTATCCTGACCTGGAAAAACGCGTTGAAATGGCAAATAATATAAAGCTAAGGGAAAATGAAGCTGTTATTTACATTTCAATTCATGCAAATGCTTCTTTTAATACAAAGGCAAAAGGGTTTGAAGTATGGTATCTTCCTCCTGATTATAGAAGAGAGCTCATTGATGAGGACAGTGTAGATGATGGAAATGAAGAGATAATACCCATTTTAAATACAATGCTGGAAGAGGAATACACACTTGAAAGCATTCTTCTTGCAAGAAATATCATCAGCTCTCTTGATAAATCTACAAAGGGTAAGTCTGTTAACAGGGGATTGAAAGAGGAAACCTGGTTTGTTGTAAGAAATGCAAAAATGCCTTCAGTGCTTATTGAGGTTGGTTTTGTTTCAAATAAGGAGGAAGCTTCTCTTCTAAATACTGATGATTACTTGAAGAAACTTACAGATGGCATCTATAATGGAATTGAAAAATTCATTCAGAATATAGAAACAATGAACTAATACGGAGATTTAAGTTTGAATAAAAGAATAATTTTCTGGTCAGGAATTCTGCCGCTTATACTGCTTGCACTTTCATTAATGATTTTTTTATATTTCACAACAATTCTCAGGAGAAAATATTCTATTTTTTTGAATCAGGCTCCGGAAAAGCTGTAGGAGAAATGAGAAATATCCCTAAATACTATGATAATGAAAAAAATATTAAAGTTTATGTTGAAGAATTGCTTCTGGGACCGCGGGGAATGAACCTTATATCGGTTTTTCCTGAAGCTACAAGACTTAACCAGATAATGCTTAGAGAAAAAAAATTATTTATTGATATCAATAATATGGTACTTGAGACCGATATAAGTAAAAGTTATAATATCGGTAAAAGTAATAAAATTGTTGAGGAAAAATATTTATTTTAATTTTCCTGATATCAGCAGTATTATTTTTACTATAACCGGTGAAGAACCGGAGATAGTAGAAACCGAATAAAAGACCGGATAATCAGGTAATAGGACTTTTCTGAAATTTTTAATATCAGAAGTTTTATTTCTGTATTTAAAACAACTGTTTTTTTATACAGAGCTGCACAAAAAATTAGTTTAGACTATTTTTTGTACAGTGAACTGCACTTGAATAACGGTTAATGTAACTGCCTGTATACAAAAGAGTTACAGGGATTTTGTTTCAACAGCAAAAAAAAAATAAAAAAAAATAAAAAGTTGTTGACAAAAATCTTTAGCTATTTTATAATTGTATATAAGGTTATAAAAGAAACAAAGGAGCTATAGATGAAACGGTTCTTCATCCTACTAACAACAGTATTTTTCTTAATGAGTGGATTTACATTTGCTGAAGAAGCTGTATTAATCGACTTTTCAAAACTGGCAGCAGATTATCCGGAAGATAGTCCAACTGAAAATGTCAGAACAATGGTAGATTATTCTGATAAAGCCGGAACTTCTTATTCTAAAGAAGAAAAAGTTCAGATGAAAGCTTCAATAGCGCTTGATAACTGGGAAGTAATTCTCTGCCCGTCATCAAGAACAGTTATTAATCAGACATTATCAATGACAAAACAGGTACCGGTACTTGAAGAGGCAAAAAAAATATGCTGGCGAAACAGTACTTGGCGTAAGAATTCATTTTCCTGAAGCAGATTTTAATTCATGGGCTTTAGTAGCTCCACCTTTTGAAATCCCTGCTTATATGAAGAAAACTATTCTTGAAGAAGATGGAAGTGTAAAAGTAGACACTACAGACAGATACGGTGATAAGTTTATCGACGGTTACGGTGTTGTAAAAAATGTAGGTGTTGTTAAATCTGTTTCTGTAAATATGTACGGATCTAACTTTCCTAACGGATTCGAAATTATCCTCAAAGACCAGAATAACAAAGAATTACCAATTTTTATGGATTATATGGATTTTGAAGGATGGAGAACTCTTACATGGAAAAATCCTAACTATATCAAAGATGTAAGAAACAGAGAAATCAGAACTAGACCGCTTTATCCAAAAGCTACACCAATGATGAAAATCGCTGGTATGAGAATCTCTAAAGATTCACAGCAGGACGGCGGAGATATAATTACTTATATCAAAGATATTTCAATCGTATATGATAAAGCTATCCTTAGTATCGAAAGAGATGTTGATGAAGAAGCTATCTGGGGTATCCTGAAAGAAAGAGAAGAATCCAGAAGAACAGCAGAATTCGAAAAACTTGGTCACAAACAGGTATTAAGATATCTTGAACAGAGAAAAATGCACAGTGATGAAGACGTGAATGAAGCACCAGCTGAAGAAGCTGAACAGCAGTAATAGCAAGCCGATTGATTAAATATAAAAGCTCCCTTAACCGGGAGCTTTTTTATTGCTTTAAAACAGTTTAATGAATTAAATGTTTGAAAAAAAGGTAATAATGATCTATAGTATTAACAGCAAAAATACAAATAACTTAACATAATAGAGAAGAAATATTTATGAGTGATTATCTTGATCCGGCAAACGAAGAATTATTAAAAGATTTTTATGGAAGCGCAGGCACAGGTTGATATTCTTGAACGGAATATTCTTGTACTGGAAAATGATACCGGGAATAAAGATTCTATTGATGAAATATTCCGGGCAGCGCATACACTTAAGGGAAATTCAGCAGCTGTTGAAATGTTTGAGATATCTGAATTTACTCATGTTATGGAAGACCTGCTTGATGAAATCAGATCAGATAAAGTGAAGGTCGACAGTGAAGTAATTGATATCCTTCTTGAATCAATTGATGTTGTCAAAATAATGATAGAGAAGCGAATTTCAGGAGAAATCCATGAAGAGGATATTTCTGAACTTAAAGAAAATCTTAAATCATTAATGGATGATGATAGAACTGCAAAAACCCAGACTTCTCCGGTAAAAAAAGAAAAAAAAGCTGCTGAAACTGATAATAAAACAATAGATGAAAGCAGACTTTCTGAATATGAAATTCTTGAGCTTATGGAAAATGCAGATCCAGGTGAGAAATCTATGATATAAAGTTTCTTTTAAT
>LQAH01000318.1_pt1 | contig 12147 bp, 12 predicted proteins | sample 1535791 | NCBI WGS metagenome assembly LQAH01 (sample SAMN04331585, study PRJNA305678) | bioreactor metagenome | isolation source: bioreactor_4 inoculated with Wadden Sea sediment 2nd replicate of a... | place: Germany:Bremen
TTGACCTCGTCAAACCCGGACAGGTTGTTCTGTTCGTCAAAGGCCAGACGGGTTTTGGCATAGGCCATGATCCGGGGGGTCACGGTGATTCGGGAGGCCGTTCCCAGGCGGAGTGGGTGGTGTTTGCCGGCAGGAATGTAATCAATGGTGTCTGTTCCGGCAAAGATCATGCCACCTTGGGAATCAATGGCTTGAAACATCTGGACCCTGCCGCCGGGAAGGGGAAGCGATCCCAGGCCGGATTCAGCATCGTTGGTAAAGGAAACCATGCGGATTACTGCATCGCCGAACCGCTCGGTATCATACATATACCGGGTCTCCACCGGCACGGATCCGGCTTCATAAAGGTCAATTGGTCAGACCAGCCGTCAGACAGGGTTTTTTCCCCGTCAAGGGTGTACACGACATAATCGGATGCCCGGTTTTTTTCCATGGGCTCAGGCGAAGGGGAGCCGCCCATGAATTGCAGGGGCATAGCAGAGGCCGATTCCATGAGCGTTTTTCCCCGGGCCATCATGTCCTGGTATCCGGATTCATCTGCCGGCGCGTCCGGCCGGCCATGGGGATGGGCCTGGTCTGCCAGATTCGCAATACGGTCCAGCAGGTGGATCTTTCCCGTCACCAGAGAGACGGCGGCATCCGGATAATCCGTGCCGGACCGGTTGTTTATCCGGACCTGGCCGGTCCACTGCATCTGGGTCCGGTCAGGGGACAAGATGGCCGTATACCGTGGCTGCCAGGAAATGCCGGAGGTGAAGTAACGGATCACCACTTCTGCTTGGCAAGGGCCTTTTGCATTGATATACCAGATAGTCTGATTTTTCCCTGGGTCGGGAAACGGATTTGCCTGATTTCCAGGGGAAGGTCTGGATCGGATATGTCCAAAGACAGGGATGTGGGATCGATGCGGGTCCCGGCCCAGGAAAACCGGACCGGGTTCATGCCTTTGGCAAAATGCAGGACCCGGGTGTCTTTGATCATGGTCAGATCCGCGCTGTTGTAAATATAGGTCTGGATCCGGCGGGTCGGTGTCAGCACGGCCGTATCAATGCGGGCCATGGCCGGCAGGGGGCCTGTCAGAAAAAAGCAGGCGAGAAAAAAATTAGGCATCTTAAATAGGTTGTCATGTCGGAACCTCCGGTAACAAAGGGTGTTGCTGATTAAAATATCATACTGGTGAAAAAAGCCAAGGCATTTATCCGTGGATTTTGGTATATTTAAAATTTGAAAAACCGATAATCTGAAATGAGAACTCGATATCTGTGCTTCGTCTGGTAAAAAGCAACCGCATGGAACTCCTGATTCAGGCCCTGGCAGAGGTGACCGATAAGTGCCCGCAGGACCCGTTTGTCCCGGAATGGATCTGTATCCAGTCCCGGGGGATGAAACAGTGGATTTCCCTGGAACTGGCAAAAATCAGGGGCATCAGCGCCCGGCTGAATTTTTGTTTCCCGGGGACCTGATTCAGCATTTCCTGGAACAGCAGCACCCGGATCGGAGGGTTCTGGATATGGATGCCCTGGTTTGGGCGGTGTATGCCCGGCTGGACGACTATCCGCCGGGCCCGCACCTGGCGCCGCTGGCCTCTTATTATGAAACCGATGCCACAGGCAGAAAACAGATGCAGCTGGCCAGGCAGATTGCCGGGGTTCTGGACGATTACCAGGTGTACCGACCGGACATGCTGTTGAACTGGGAAAAAGTGGCCCCCAGCAGCATCCGGAAAACCCCACGGAAATCTGGCAGTCCTGGCTGTGGCGCAAAATCGTGTCCACGTCCCGGACAACATCCCTGCCTTTGGTGATGAAAGATTTGGTCGCGGCGGCCGCAAAAATACACTGCCAGACCTGCCCTGCCGGATCAGTCTGTTCGGGCTGTCGTCTTTGCCACCCTTGTTTCTGTCCGTGTTTTCAGCACTGGACACAGAGGTGTTTCTATTTCTTCTGACCCCGTCCGACCAGTATTTTTTTGATATGGTTTCACCGGGCCAAATGGACCGGATCTCACTGAAAAAAGGAAATGGCGCGGCAATGGATACTGAAGAAGACCACTGGGAAATCGGCCATCCCCTGCTGACGTCGCTGGGCAGGTCCAGCCGTCAATTCCAGGCGTTTCTGGAAACCGAAGCATACCTGGAACCGTTTTCGGACCTGTTCGTGGATCCGGCTGCAGCCCCGTCAGCGGACCTGGGTGCCGGCTCGGAGGCTGGGACCGCCGCAGGCAGCTTCGCTGTCATTTCCACTGACATCAATGATGATGCCACGGCTGACTATGCCGCCAACATGGCTGATGCAGATGCCAATGCCGGATCCGTGACCCTGCTTTCCCGGATTCAGTCCGACATACTGAATTTGACGTTCCGGCAGCCTGGCCGGGATGCGCCACCGCTGCCCGTTGATCCGAGAGACACGTCCGTCTGCGTCCACGTGTGCCATTCTCCCATGCGGGAGGCCCAGGTGGTCAAAGACCTGCTGCTGGATACCTTTGCCGGGGACCTGGAAACCGCTCCTCATGACGTCATTGTCATGATGCCGGATATCGAGGCGTATGCCCCGTATATCCAAGCCGTGTTTTCCCGGACACCTGCCATCCCTTTTTCCATTTCCGACCGTCCGCACAAAACCGAATCCTTGACCATTGAGGCGTTTTTCAAAATCCTGGACTTGGCAGGCTCCCGGCTGGAGCAGTCCCGGGTGATGGACCTGCTGCTGAATCCGGCCATTGCGGAAACCTTTGACATTCCTTCGGCGGAGATCAGGGAATTGACCGGGATGATCCGCCGTTCCGGTATTCTCTGGGGAATGGATCCGGACCACCGCCAGGCCCTCACAGGCAAGGCATTCAAAGAAAATACCTGGCAGTTCGGTTTTGAACGTCTGTTCATGGGGATGGCCATGCCGGCAGGCACGGAATTATTGGTAAACCAGGTGCGGCCCTGTCCGTTTGTAGAAGGCACGGATGCCGGAATTCTGGGGCGGTTCGCTCACTTCTGCCACACCTTGTTTTCGCACCTGAACGCCATGGGCGGCCGTCATACACCGGAACAGTGGGAGCGGCGGTTCACGGCCTTGATCCAGGAAATGATCACCCTGACCCCGGCCCGGGAACCGGATATCCGGTTTCTTTTCCAGGTATGCCATGACCTGACCCGGGCTGCGGACGCTGCCGGGTTTGCCAGGACCATCGGATTTCCGGCGGCCCGGGACCTGGTGGAGTCCAAACTGGACCAGACCGTTTCCCGGGGCGGTTTCATGACAGGGGGCGTGACTTTTTGCAACCTGGTGCCTATGCGCAGCATCCCGTTTAAAGTGGTGGCCCTGATGGGAATGGATGAGACTGCATTTCCCAGGAAAGTGTTTCCCCGCAGTTTCGATCTCATGGCAAAAGATCCCCGGCCCGGGGACAAAAACCTGCGGGAAGAAGATCGGACCCTGTTTTTGGAAACCCTGCTGTCGGCCCGCAATCGCCTGATCATCACTTATACCGGCATGGACATCAAGGATAATACGCCGCTGCCTTGTTCCGGGGTGGTGAGTGAGTTGGCGGATGTGGTGAAGGCAGGGTTTGTGTTTTCTTCAGGGCACCAGTGGTGGATCACCCACCGCCTCCACCCGTTTGATCCGGCCTATTTCGATGACACCCCGGCCCTGTTTTCCTATTCACAGGAGCATTGTCAGATTGCCCGGTCCCGGGCCGGACAAGGCCGGACCGGTCTATTACCAGATGTTACCGATCTGGTAACATCTGACACCAGCCCGGTGTCATCTGGAACAGATACAGGGTTTTCCGGTATCGCCACAGGAACATCATCGGTAAAAGATGCCGGTGTTCCTGAAACGATTTCCCTGACATCACTTGGCCGGTTTTTCACCCGGCCCCTGACCGTGTTTTATCAGACCTGTCCTGAGATGGTGTTTCCCGAATTGGAAGAACCGCTGCCGGACCGGGAACCGTTTCTGGTGACCGGACTGGACCGGTATGCGCTGGGATCCTGGATCCTGGAAAAGAGGTACCGGAATCCGGATATCTGCTGGCCCGGGCCGGAGGATGCCTGCCGCTGGGAAACCAGGGCCGCCTGGCATGGCAGGAACTGGTGCATGCGGCCCGGCCTATTCTGACTCTGACCCGGAAATGGGTGCCGGATACATCCTGTGAACCGGTATCCGTGGACCTGGATTTGCCGGGATCCCGGATTCGGGGGACGGGTGGGGGATTTGTATGCCGTGGAGGGACCATGGTCCGATGCGTGACCGATTTCGGCCGGGTTCATGCCAAACGTCTGATTCAAAACTGGATTCTCCATCTGGCAGTGACCATGATGATGCCTGATATTCCTGTGACCACCCGGATCATCGGGACAGATCCGTTCCGGCCCAATACAGCAGGGATGCAGGTGTTCACACCCGTGGGAGATGCGGCCCGGACCTGTTTGGAGGATCTGGCGGCTTTGTATGTATACGGCCTGAAGCAACCCTGGCCCTTTTTCCCGAGACCGGACTGTTGCTGGCCCGGTCCCTGGCGGAAGACCTGTATGAACTGGAAGATAACGCTGTAACCCGTGCCATGAAAAAAGCCCGGCCCGGGTGGTTCAATGTCCATTCCGGCACCGGGGAGAAAACCGACCGGTATGCTGCTGTCTGGCTGGCCGGTCAGCCGGATCCCTTTGACACGCCGGCACATTTGCTGGCCTCAGGAATCGTGGTACATGCCTTGTCCGTGTTCAAACCGCTTCTCGCCCATTTGGAGACCCGGTCATGAAGCCATTGAACCCTTTTGGTCTCGACCTTCAGCAGACCACGCTCATCGAGGCCAGTGCCGGTACGGGCAAAACTTATACCATCGCCACGCTGGTGGTCCGGCTCATTGCCGCAGGATATCCCATTGAATCCATCCTTGTGGTGACATTCACCGAGGCGGCTGCTGCGGAACTCAAACTGCGGATTCGGGACCGGCTGTCCCGGGTTCTGGCCGGTATGACGTTGAAGGCTGGCGCATCGGCCGATGATTTGCCTTCTGAAGAACCGCCGGACGAGCTGGTGTCGTTCATGGCGGCCCAGCCGGACCCGGATCAGGTCCGAAGGCGAATCCGGGTGGCGTTGACCGGGTTCGACCAGGCCGCTATCATGACCATCCATGCCTTTTGTCTTCAGACGTCGACGGCCCACGCCTTTGAGACCGGAACCGCCTTTGACATGGAACTGATCAAGGATAGCGCCGGGTTTTACCGCCAGGTGTGCATGGATTATTTTATGACCCGGATCAATGACCTGGACCCCCTGATGCTCCGGTTCCTGGCAAAAAAGAACCTGACTCCAGACACCTTGGGCCGGCACATGGCACCGGTGGTATCTCGCCCCGGCGTGATCCTGCTACCGGAAGATCCCGGATTCACGGATGTGTGTGATGCGTATCGAAACGCCACCGCCGCTGTTCACGACTGGCTTGACCACCATACTCAGGACATCATCGATGTGATCCGGTCCGATCCCGGCCTGGATAAACGCAGCTACTCCGCCAAAAATGTTCCCAGATGGCTGGAAACGGCCCGCCAGACTCTTGAGGAGCAAGGGGAAAACACCCTGTTTGTGATGACCGAAAAAGGAGATTCCCTCTACCGGTTTTCCTGCACCTGCCTGGCACGGAAAACAAAATCCGGTGCCAGGTGTCCGGTCCATCCGTTTTTGATGCCTGCCAAACCCTGGTGGAACTGTATCAGGGTTTGGAAGCCAATGTAATGGCCATTTTTCATGGGTTTCCCCGGTTTTACGATCAGGCCTTGGCCGAATTGAAACAGCATCAGGGGCAGTGTTTTTTGATGACCTGGTGCATGACTTGGCCCGGGCATTGACCAGCGGTTCCGGCCGCAAGATGCTGATTCAAGCGGTCCGGGATCAGTATGAAGCCTGTCTCATTGATGAATTTCAGGACACGGACCCGGCCCAGTACCGGATTTTCGCCACCCTGTTTGCCCGTGCCCGCTCCCGGTTCGGCGGGTGCCGGCCTTTTTTTATGATCGGGGATCCCAAGCAGGCCATATACGGGTTCCGGGGCGGTGATATCTTTGCCTACCTCACGGCAAGCCAGGAGAGTGACCAGCAGTTTACTCTGGACAGAAATTTCCGGTCTTCGCCGCTTCTGGTGCAGGCGGTCAACGATCTGTTTGCAGCCGATCCCCATCCTTTTGTATTCAAACAAATCCCGTTTTACCGGGTGGGCACTCCGGACTCAGCCGTCCATGGCATTGAAGACGACACCGGGCCGGTGGCTCCGTTGCAGTTTGATTTTCTTCCCCGGGTTACCCTGGAACCGGATTCATCCGAATATATGACAAAGGAGGCAGCCCGCCGGCTGATTCCGGATATCGTGGCTAAAGCCGTGCTTTGCGATATGACCGCCGGTTATACCCGGGTGGACAGACACGGGGTCAAAGCCTCCATCGATTTCAAGGACATGGCCGTGCTGGTGCGCACCAACCTGGAGGCCAAAGATATTCAGGCGGCATTGTCCAACGCAATGATTCCCTGTTATCTGTCCAAAACCGGATCCGTTTTTGACGCGCCCCAGGCCATGGAACTCCATGACCTGTTATGGGCCGTGTTCCGGCCGGATCATCCAGGGTTTGTCAAGGCGGCCCTGAACGCTTCCGTGTTCGGGTTTAATCCGGATGACCTGGCCGGGTTGTCCCAGACCGAAATCTGGCAGTGGCAGGACCGGTTCAGGCACTGGAAACATCTCTGGGAATCCCGGGGGTTCATTGCCATGATCCAGGACCTGCTCCATTGCCCAGAAGGGCTTCTGGATCCGGCTTCCGAAATGGATGACCGGGGATTGACCAATTTTTACCACCTGGTGGAGCTGATTTCCCAAACCGCTTTGAACCGGCATCTGTCTTTGTTTTACCTGCTCAAATGGTACCAGGCCCAGCTGTTTGTCGACACCCGGGAGGAGACTGAGGATGAGCTGCGCCTGGAAAGCGACCGTAATGCCGTGGCCATTGTGACCATCCATAAAAGCAAGGGCCTGGAATACCCGGTTGTGTATCTGCCCTATCTCTGGTCCGGCTCCCGGCCGAAGACCGGGGAACCGGTTCTGTTCCATGACCCGGACAACCATTTCCGGCTCTGCCAGGACCTGCGGGGACAGGGGTATCAGGGCCCGGACACGCAAGGCATGGACCGGTCCGCAGACCAGCACCGGACAGAGGATTTTGCGGAACAGCGCCGGCTGCTGTATGTGGCGGTCACCCGGGCATCGGCCTTGTGCCGGATTGTCTGGGCCGGGATCCGCGGTGTGGCGGAATCAGCTCTGGGCCGCCTGATTCATCCGCAAGGATGTGACACGGACGACAGCATGATCCGGAACCTGAACGCCTTGGCTGGCAAGGGGAATCACATCCAGGTGAACCTGCTGGACCTGGCCGGACCGGTCCCGGCCCTGTCCGGAACGAATGAGATGCTGCCCCCACTGTCGGCCCGGTCCCTGGCCCGGCCGGTTCAGCCGTTATTCCAGGTCACCAGCTTTAGCACGCTGGTGAAAGGGCATCCAGACAAAGCAACCGAATCGGATCTGTCCGGCGGCAGCCGCGATGAATGGGTGGCCCGGGACATGTCAATGGATTCTGATGCAGACATGGCCTTAACGACTTCTGACCGGGAAAGGAGAGAAATCCGGCTTCAGGGATTCCCCAAAGGGGCCGGGGCCGGGGATTTTTTCATGCCGTGCTGGAACACATGGATTTTCAATGGGATACCGCGGCTGTGTCCGCGTGTGTGTCCGAGTATCTGCACCGGTTTGGGTTTTCCGGCGACCGGTTTTCCGGCCCGGTTACCGCAGCCGTCCAGGAGGTGGTGACCACGCCTTTGTCAGCAGGTGGGAGCACGTTCTGTCTCAATGAGATTGCCCTGTCCGACCGGATGACAGAAGCGGAGTTCTTTTTTGACGGGACCCGGGGCAATGGATTCCATCCTGGGGATCTGTTTGCCAAAACAACCCGGTGGAAATCGTATGCCCGCACCCTGCAGGAACTGAGCCCGAACCGGTTGTCCGGATTCATCAAAGGATTCATCGATCTGGTGGTGCGGTATAGAGGAAAATACTATCTGGTGGATTACAAATCCAATTTTCTGGGAGACTTCTATGAGGACTATCATGTGTCCGTCATGGCAAGTGCCATGGAATCCAACCATTATGTACTGCAATACCACATCTACACCAGAGCCCTGCACCGGTATCTGTCGTGGCGCATGAAACAGTATGATCCGGAAGCGGATTTCGGCGGGGTCCTGTACCTGTTCATCCGGGGAATGCACCCGGATCATCCCGGGGCCGGGGTGTTTTTTGACCGGCCTATCGTCGTTTTCTGAACCAGGTCTTTTTGTGGTGGGTGACCAGCGGGGCCACGGGGATGGGTTTTTCCTTGAAAAGCGAGATCACCATCAGCCCGGAAAAGATCAGTAAAGCCCCGATCCCGGTGACAGGTGTGAACACCTCATTGAGCAGCAGGATCCCAGCAGACATCCGGTCAACGGTTCCACCAGCATCAAGAGCGCTGTCATGGACACCGGCACCACGGACAGACCCCTGGCCAGCAGCAGATAGGCTGCGGCTGTGGCCACCAGTCCGAGATACAGGACCACGGTCATGCCGTGCATGGTCATCACCGGGGAAAAATCCTCGAACAGCAGCAGCCGGGGAAGAACCATCAGCGCGCCCACGCACAGAATCACAGAGATTCCCAGTATGGGCGAATGATCCGCCACCACGGCCCTGCTGCCCACCAGAGACACGGCATATCCAAACCCGGCGCCAAGGGCCAGCAGAATGCCGACAGTGTCCACCTGCACTTCGCTGCCGGCCACGGACAGGAGTATACACCCGGAAATGGCCAGAAGCGATGCGATCAGCCAGATTCGTGTCAGCGGTTCTTTTTGAAACACCGCGCTTAAAAGCCCGGAAATCACCGGCGCCATACAGATGGCCACAATGGTGCCCAATGCCACCCCGGTTCTGGCCACGGCTTCAAAAAAACACAGCTGGAACATCACGATGCCGGACGCGGCCACAATGGTGGGAATGACAGGGGGACGAAACGTGGCCAGCCGGATGTTGCTGAAGATCAGAGCCATCAAAAGCAGGGCCGGGCCGCCGATGATCAGGCGCAGTGACCCGATGGTGGTGCCGGAGATGCCGGCCGGAGCCAGGGCCTGGGAGGTGCCGGTGGTGCCGAAGAGCACCGCTGCAAAGATCACCAGGGCGAATCCCTTGTACAGGTCTTGCTTGTCCATCATTTGAACCGGTCGTCAGACCGCCTTTGTGCGACATCCTTTTCACTGGCCTGCATCCACCCGGACTGGCTGTCTGCCACTGCGTCGAATTTTTCTATGTAGGGCTTGATGTCCAGCAGCGGGGTGTTGTCAAGCACGTCGATGTCCAGAATATGCAGCAGGTTTCCCTCGATTCTTTCCAGCCGGACAATAGAAATCCCGATGTGGTTGGGCCTCAGCGGTGACCGGGTGGCATACACGCCCCTGGGCTGCGTATCCATGAAAGGGACCACACTCAGCTCTGTACGCGTGGCCTTGTGAAAGGAATAGATCAGGTAGATGTGGCTGAACCCGTCCAGATCTTTGAGACCCGGGCTATACACGTCATCCACCAGGACCTGCCCTTTGGTGCCGGCCGCTCCTTTGGGCTGAATCGGCATGTCTTCGATCTGTTTGACGGGGAAAAATTTTCCGATGGGTCGGATGGGATGCATGGTCACCTGTTTCGGATCTGGTGGGTTACAGTTCCGCATTTTCAAGGGCGAACGCCCAATTGATTCTTTTGTCAAGCACGGCTTCGACATAAACCTTGCGCTGGTTCTGATAATCCAGGTAGTACGCATGTTCCCATACGTCGATGGTGAGCAGCGGAACCATGCCCATGGTAAGCGGTGTTTCGGCATTGACGGTGTTCAAGGCTTTCAGGGTGCCGTTTTCCAGAACAAGCCATGCCCACCCGCTGCCGAACTGGGAAGTGGCAGCAGCCAGCAAAGCCTGTCTGCATGCATCCACACTGCCGAAATCATCATCCATTTTGCGTTTCAAAGCAGATGGCGGCTCCCCGCCGCCTTTGGGGCTGAGGCTTTGCCAGTAGAAGGTGTGATTCCAGACCTGGGCCGCATTGTTGAAAAGTGCGGTGTGGTCCGGGTTGGCAGAACTGCGGGTGACGATCTCCTCCAGGGTCAGATCCGCATACGAAGTCCCGGTGATCAGTCGGTTCAGGTTATTCACATATCCCTGGTGGTGTTTGCCGTAGTGAAACGACAGGGTCCTGGCGGTGATTACAGGAGCCAGTTCCGTATCGGCATAGGGCAACGCCGGCAGCTTATGGGAAGATGATGCAGCCGCTGCGGTCCGGGGCAGTCCGGCCATGGCAAAGGAGATGGCAGCGCCGGTCGAAACGGCCAGAAAGGTGCGGCGATCCATGGGATGCGTGTGCCGGTCTTTTGGGTCAAAAGATGTCATAGAAATTCCCTCCATTTACTTCTGATGATGACTGATTGACAGCTTATGATACCATTCAGATGCATGAATGGACAAGCAGTTTCTTTTATGTTTTGATTGACAGGGCAAAACCGGATTGCGTATGCTGGTCTCCAGAACAGTGAAAAGAACCTGTGTCATATCTAAAGGTGGTATGAAGCAAACCTCGATATTTAAATTGCCAACCTTTTCCCTAACCAGACAGGGCAACCTTCGTCAAGTGGGATTTGAGCTGGAATTCATCGGGCTGGACCTTGATCAGGTGGCTCGGGCATGATCCCTGTTCTGCTGCTGTTCGGGTCCGCGTTTCTGGCAGCTACCATCCTGCCGTTTTATTCCGAGGTGCTGCTGTTCACCCTGTTGCGCAAGGGCCATGATCCACATCTTCTGTTCTGGGTGGCCACCACCGGCAATACCCTGGGATCTGTGGTGAACTGGTGGCTGGGGCGGTACCTGCTTCGGTTCCAGCACCGGGCCTGGTTTTATTTCAGTCCGACCCAGATCGCACGGGCCCAGGCCTGGTTTCAGCGGCACGGCATCTGGACCCTGCTGCTGGCCTGGCTGCCGATTGGAGGAGACCCGCTGACTCTGGTGGCAGGCATTATGAATGTCCGCCTGAGCATATTCGTTTTTTTGGTGGGTGTCGGAAAAGGACTTCGGTACGTGGCGGTAATCTGGTTCAGTGTCTGGTGCTAGCTTCTTGTGAATGGATTTTCTGGATACATGTCCTGCCGATCACCATGTAAATTAAAACCGACCCTAGAATGACGACTCCGAACATCCCTCCGTTCCGGGTTTTCAGTACAAAGGCGATGATCACGACGATGGCGGCGCTGATGGTATAAAACAAGGGTTTGGGAACCTGTTTCATAATTAAACGTCCCAGATGGGCAAACCGGAGGGTGCTGACCATCAGGCAGGTGGTCAAAATCACCACGGGCCAGACATACTGAGAAGGGACCAGCAGAATGGCACCCAGCAACAGCAGTGCCCCGGCCGGGCAGGGCAGGCCGTTGAACACCCCCGGCGGCAGATCGGTGCGTTTTTTGTCCACAAACAGAAATCGGATGAGCCGGTATGCCACGCCTAAGATGTAGATCAATGCGAACACCCATGCCCAAAAGGATTGGCCAATTTTTAGCAGCATATAGGCCGGCGCCACTCCGAAGCTGACAAAATCCGCAATATCATCCAGATAAGGACCGTATTTGGTGCCTCCGTGTTTTTCCGCCATACGTCCGTCAAACAGGTCAAACAGCTGCCCCATGATAATGATGATGATGGCCCGGCCGAAAAATCCGTGATAGGTCAGTACTAGACTGATTATTCCACAAAAGAAATTGAGCATGGAAAGAATATCCGCATACAGTCGGTTGGGTATGAATTTAAATACAATGGAGGCGCCTGAAAGAATCACGCAGGCCAGCAGAATCTGGTTGCCGATGTGGATGATATGGGGGTTGGCATCCACCAGGGCGCAGAAAATCACCAGCGCAAACAGATGATGGCTTTGATTTTGCCAAAATTGTTGGCTGCGACCGATGTCTTCATCAGGGATAACAGCCTGCGGGCCGCAAACTGGCCGAACAATTCAATGCCCACCAGGATCCATACCAGTTTC
>LQAH01000319.1_pt1 | contig 12140 bp, 17 predicted proteins | sample 1535791 | NCBI WGS metagenome assembly LQAH01 (sample SAMN04331585, study PRJNA305678) | bioreactor metagenome | isolation source: bioreactor_4 inoculated with Wadden Sea sediment 2nd replicate of a... | place: Germany:Bremen
GGATCATGGCACAGTAGAGGCGGGGAAAAATCCGAGGGTGGGCCGAAAACACCCGAAATAGGGACCGGCCCTGTCTGATGTCATCCAACATCTTGGTGATGGCCTTGCGCAGGTGAGTATTTTCAGTCTGAGCCGACAGGATTTGAAATACCTGGACAATGGAAACCCCGGCCTGAACCATTGTCTTGAACTGTTTGGTGAACAGGATCAGGTCCTGGGTTTTGACCAGCCGCCCGGGCATGGGCAGATTGTTCAACATCCCCACGACATTGGACGAACCTGATTTTCTTTTGGCCGTCTGGGGGATCAGACCCCGGCCCGACACAAGCCCTAACGCCGCATCCCGGGAATCGGCCTCGATCTCTCCGGACACGGGTTTTCCGGTTTCGTCAATCGCCTTAAACAGATAGATTGCCATGATGGTTATCCTGCCCGCACATCCGGTTTATTTTACCTGAAGGGCGGACATGGCCTCTTCCGGAGTGGTGATCCGGTCCATAACTTTCCGGGCCGCATCTTCTTTCAGGGTCCTTATCTGGCCGGCCTCATGGGCCAGCTGCGTGATCTCCTTGGCGGTTTTGCCGCCCAGAATCATGTCCCGCACCGCATCATTGACATACAGTATTTCATACAGCCCCACCCGTCCCCGATACCCGGTATCCAGGCAGTGGACGCATCCCTTTGCCTTCATGAACCGGAGATCGTCATCCGGAGGGATCCCCCAGTATTCGAGCAATTCAGGAGGCGGTATGACCGGTTCACCGCACTGGGTGCACACCCGCCGGACCAGCCGCTGGGCAATGATCACCAGCATGACCGAAGACACCAGGAACGGGGCCACGCCCATTTCAATGAACCGGGTGATGGCACCGGCTGCATCATTGGTGTGAACCGTGGAAAATACCATATGCCCGGTCAGGGCGGCCTGCACCGCCACATTGGCGGTTTCGGTGTCCCGGATTTCCCCCACCATGATTACGTCCGGGTCCTGGCGCAAAATCGACCGGAGTCCGGACGCGAAGGTCATGCCGGCCCGCCGGTTCAGCTGGGCCTGCCGGACATGTTCCATCCGGTATTCCACCGGGTCTTCCAGGGTGATGATATGGGTATCCGGTGAATTGATTTCCTTGAGCATGGCAAACAGCTGGTGCTTTTTCCGCTGCCGGTGGGACCGGTGCACAGAATCATACCATAGGGCATTTTGATCATCTTTTTGATCCCCTGGATGTCTCGGGCCGAATACCCCAGCTGATCCAGGGTATGGATACCTGAACTGGTGTCCAGAAGCCGGAGTACCACGTTTTCCCCGTAAATAGTGGGAATGGTGGACACTCTGACATTGATCTCCTTTTGATGGACTCGGATTGTCATACGGCCGTCCTGGGGAATCCGGGATATGGAGATGTCCAGATTGGACATGATCTTGATGCGGGAAACCATGGGCAGAAACATTTTTTTCGGCGGATTCGGGACCTTATGCAGTTTCCCGTCCACCCGGAACCGGATCTCGACATAATTTTTCTCCGGGCTCAGATGGATATCCGTGGCACCTTCCCTGACTGCCTGGGTCAGAATGGAATTCACCAGCTTGATGACCGGCGCGTCTTCGGCCATATGCTGAAGATCGGTTTCCGTCAGTGCTTCGGATCCGTCTCCATCATCCGATTCCTCATCCAGATCAGCGATATCCTGCACCTGCTGCATGACACCGTCTTTGCCGGCATAGGTCCCATAAATGGCGGATATCAGATAATTGAAATTTTGTTCCGTGCAGATCACGGTTTCCACTTCCAGGTCCGTCATCACTTCGATATAGTCCACTGTGATGATATTCAACGGGTCTGTCATGGCGATGGTCAGCACACCCTCGCTTTTTTCACCGGGACGGCCTTGAATTTGGCTGCATTGTCCACATCTATCAGCTGGGCCAGATCCGGAGAAATATCATACTCTCCCGGTTCAAATTTCTTGAGATTCATCTGGGAAGCAATGGCTTCCACAATGATATTTTCGGATACGATCCCTTTCTGCGTCAGATATTCCCCGAGCTTAAGTCCGGTCTCTTTGAGCTGGGACAATGCTGTCTCCAGCTGATCCGGGGCAATAACCCCTTCATCCAGCAGTATTTCTCCCAATCTTTTTCGAACCGCCACGTGTCTTTATCCTTTTTTTGCTGAAGGGATAAATGAATTGTCCAGAATATGGGGAGTGATAAAAATCAGCAATTCCTCTTTTTCCTTTTCCTTGTTCGTGCTCTTGAACAGCCACCCCAGCCCCGGCATCTCTTTGAGCCCGGGGATCCCCTGCTCGCTGTCGGTTTTCTTTTCCTTGTTCAGTCCGGCAATCACCGTGGTCTGCCCGTCCATCAGCGTGACCGAAGTTTCTGCATTTTTGGTAATAATGGTGGGATTGCCGTTGATCGGTTCACTGAAATCCAGCTCATCTTTATTGGTCAGAATCTCCAGACGAACCATCTGATCATCAATGATATGGGGGTGACTTCCAGTTTGATGACCGCCTCTTTCCATTCAATACTGACGGTCTGATCCGATCCCGTTCCTTCTACGGTCTGGTAAGGCACTTCCTTACCGCTTCTGATGATGGCCTTTTGATGATCCTGGGTGGTGATGGAGGGTTTGGACAAGATATTGAGCATCCCTTCCTCCTGAAGTGCCATCAACTGGGCGTACAGAACGAAACTTCCCATTTTCTGGGCCATGATGCCCAGATTCAGACCGGTTTCCCCCACCATGGGCAGGTTGACCACATTACCGTCCACCGGGTTGAGAAACTCGCCATCCTTCAGCTGTTTCTCAAACGGAGAAATATCACCGCCCACGGATATCTGCTTGTCAGAACTGGTTTTAAAATTGCCCAACCCCCCCCCACTGAATCCCCAGGGCTCTGCCGGTATTGGATTCCACTTCCACTATATGGGCCTCGATCAATATCTGTTTTGAAGGTTGATCCAGCTTCTGAATAATGGGCATCAACTGATCGATATCTGATTGAGAAGCGTGAATGATCAGGGCATTGGATGTTTCATCCATCATGATGCTGCCTTTTCTCCGGGCCGGACCTGATCGCCGGCATCGGATGCCGCATCTTCCGTCGGCACCAAATCGACGAAATTCCCAGAGAAGCGATTTTTCACTCCGGGTGACGGCCAGGTACTGGTTCAAATTTCTATAAAGTGACTCCAGATTGGCATACCGGATGGTTACAATACGGGTGGTTAGCGGTTCCTGCCGCCGTTTCTGATATACCAGCTGGAGCCGGGCCAGTTCCTGCTCAATTTTGGCATTTTCATAAGCGTTTCTGGCCTCCAGAAGCGACTGCCGTTTTTGAAATCCGCAGCACTGAACACCTGCAGGATATCCCCTGCCCATTCATACGCCAGGCCATATGCATCCATCAATCCCAAAAACACCTGATCCCACGGGGATTCCGTGACCACCAGCTGGGTCTGCCCGGTAATACTGTCGTTGATCATCATATTCAGTTCGGCAATTTTTGCCAGTGTCCGCAGCAGGACCGGCACAGACACATTGTTCATGTGCATGGTGACCGGCATGTCCGGCAGTTTGCGGACCGGTACCGGAACCATTGGCAACGGGACATGCGTGTCAGCCAACCCAGGATCAGTTTCAGACTCAGGAAGGGTCGGATTCTCTGTCGCTTCCCTCTGATCATCGGATCGGGACTTTTCCGAAACGTCAGTGGTATCGCTGAAAGATCTGTCTGCTAAAAGACGCCATTTTTCCAGCTGCAAGGACGGAGCCGGGTCCGATTTTTTATTTGCGACACACCCGCCCAGAATCATTATCAGACAAAGGACCACGATGAGAAGTGCTTTCAAATATGATATCCTTGTTTTCATAACCCTGGTTTCAGTCCCCGCTAAAAAATATTTCACCTGTATTCTGACCCTTTTGAATGAGCACCTTTCCGGGGTGATGCGGATCACCCGATATCCGGTATTCACAACCGTGTCACCAACAAAATATTCGTTTCCGTCGATAATGGCCATGGCCCGCTCCCCTGAAAAAATAAACCCCGCATAGCGCAGGTCCGGAACAAAAGACACGGATTCCTCTGATGACACCGCCGATGAGCCGCTATTCGGTTTGGGCCGGACAAACGGATCCTTTTCCCATAGGGTTTCAATCCTTGAGATGATCTCTTTTTTATGCGGATGTTCAATTTCCACTTGCATAATCTTTGCCATCATTTTATCAACGATACTTGCAGAGACGTCTGTTTTTGCGGTCACCGGTTCGGCAGGGGGTTCTTTCGATGAGAACACAACCCATTCCAGCACGCCATAAAGGGCGGCTGCCAGGGCCATGAACAACATGATTTTTCCCGTCTGCTCATGATGCCCGCACTTCCAGCCACAGGCGGATGTCAATGGTATAATATTTGGTTCCGGCGTTGTCTGTATACACATGCAGCCCATCCATGAAGCTGAAGCTGTCCAGAGACATGACATCCACCAGATATGCCCTGAAATCGGCCCACCCCCCTTTCAGCTGAACAGTCATGGAAATGAACCGGGACTGGTCGGTCACCCCGTTGATATGAACGGTGTGACCCATAACATCCAGGTGATGGGATCCGGCCATCTGAGCCAGCTGCCGGGTCACGGCAATCAGGTTTGTGCGGGGCAGGCTAATTCTTTCCGGCAGAGGCAGCCGTGTTTCAACAGGGGCCCGGGTCATCTGCCGGGCTCTGGCATAGGTGTCGGCCATCTTTTTTTTATTTTCCAGAAGTCTGTTTTTTTCATCAATGGTCTGCCGGGCCTGGGAATACGCCTGATATGACGGATAAACCAGGGCCCCGGCATAGATGGCGCTTCCCAGCACAAACACACCCGCGAAAATCACGGCCAGTGCCGGTATTTTGCCCCTAAAAAGGACACCCGTTGATCTCAAGATACCTCCAGCGTGGCTGAAAACAATAATTGATCCTGTTCATTTTTGACATCTGTCCGTTCCTTTGTCACTTGAATGTTTCCAAACATGGGGGAATTGGACAATGTCAGAACGTAATGGGCCAGCTCCGCTTCCAGAGTCACGCCCGGTCCGGTGATTTGACCCTGGATTCGAAGAGTCCGGTTTTCTCCTTTTTCGTCCCTGAGTTTCCATAGGCAAGTGAGGTGAGGCGGATATGATCCGGTGTGAGCCGGCACAGATCAAACACCACGCCCAGGGGCCGGTACCGGTCGATATAGACATCTGCCTGGCCGACTTTTTTCCTGGATGCAGCGATCATCTGCTCGATATCGGCAGGCGAAATATCTTTATCAATTCTTGCCAGTTCTTGATCCAGACGGTTTTGCAAAGCCTGATCTTTTTATGGGCGGTAATGAAAAACAGATGCAGCGCAATCAAAGCGGACAGGATCATCACACCGGCCAGAAAATTGTTCCGGTGATCCGCTTACGACGAAGCTGTTCTCTCTTGTCCTGATGAGTATGAAGAAAGTCCGGAGTCAGATCATGACCGGATAATGCGATCCCCAGCGCAACCGGAAAGGCACTGCGCTCATCCCCCTTGGCCGGCAAAGCCGGTCTGTCCCTGCAGGTGGCATTGTCCAGAGCCGGCTGAAAAATTCGCACCCCCCCCGGAATCATTTTTTTGCCAGATCCATAAACGGCCCGAACATACCGGTCTCAGCCAGAAAATAGTAATGAGTGATCGGGGTATTTCCGGTATAATGCTGGGCGCAGTAATCACCGGTGCGAATGATCTTGCTCACCAGACGTTCAGATATTTCCTGCACCTGGGGCGATATGGAGGCCGAAGCTTCCGGTTCGTCACCCGGCAGAAAGAACTGTGCAATTTCCGGATTTTCATCCAGCTCTCCGATCAGATTCAATGCCCCGGTCCGCAGACTTCGGGCCAGAACCATTCCTGCCCTGGAAAAGCAGTAGATATCCGAGGTTTCCTGACAAATGTGAGTCACCGCAAAATAAGGGGCATCCGGTTCCAGCAGACGGGTTCGAAAATAATTCTGTAAAGCGAACGGAATGGCGGTAATGCCGGTCAGGGGATACCCTGCCCGGCCAAATATGCTCTGCAGCGACCGGATCCGCTGTCTGTTTCCGCTGAACACAACCAGGTTTTTTTTTTTCACCCCGTCGTCCGTCACTATGTCTTCCAGGACCTCGAAATCAAAATCTCTTTTGTTTCGTCAAAATCGGTTTCCCGCTTCAATCCCCAGAACGCGGCATTGCCGATTTTTCCACGGGCATATCCGGGATGGTGATGCGCTTGACTTTCAGGTCAGAGGGATCAATGGCACACCAGACATCCATTTTCCGGCGGAACCGGCAAACCGGGACAATGTGTCTTCAAAAAACTCCATCCATGGGTCCGACTCCGGATCCAGGTGGTCCGGCACGGAAAAGCAGGCCCATTTGACCAGATCCCGGGGTGCGTTTTTCCTGGAAACTGCTGTCATCACCAGGGTCAGCATTCGGCGGGAAAAATACACCCCCAACTGCAACTGTTTCAAACTGCCTGTTTCAGAAGAGCAATTGATGGTGACATCATGGTGAATTTCAGATTCATTCATAATTTTGGACGTTTTCCCGGCTGTTTCCCTTGATCTGCTTTTTTGGATGCTACCCAAAATATCTTTCTTTCCTGTATTCAGTCATCAATAGCTATTTGTGTATTTGATGTCAATAAAAATGTCTTTTTATCCGGGTTTTACCACTTTACATGTTGACTTATTCAGTCTGTCATATGAAAATGCCGCATACACTTGACGATAGCATGCTGAACAAATTCAAAGTCAGGAGTGGTAATGGACAAATTACAGTTAATTAAGGAAATTCTAGTCACAGATGCCCAGACCGACAAAAAAATATTTGAATTGATTCAGTCTGCAAAAATGTGTCAGCCGGATTGTGACAATGTGATTCATATCGATGAACGGGAAAATGTTCGCAAACCAGTATCTTTGCGCGTCAACATCAATACCGGCAAAGAGCGGATCACAGCCCGGGTGGAAGATGTTTCTCTGAGAGGGGCGTTTATCAGCACGGAAAAAAATATTCCCCGGGGTGAGCAGCTTGCGGTCCGCCTGATCAGTTCCAGTGGCGATGAATTTGACTTCATCTCCGAGGTGGTCCGGGTGGAACCGACGGGTGTCGGTATTTTCATCAAAAGCATCAGCCCGTTCCAGGAAGAAAAATTCCACCAGTTTGTCAATCGGCTGTAACCGCAGAAAACCGGATTCTATGACCAACAGCGACGGCCATATCAAAAAAGCGTTTGCCGAAGAATCTCTGGAACATCTGTCATCCATTGAAGAGGATTTGATCCGCATTGAAAATGGAGACCTGGGCAAGGAGCGGGAACGGGTCAACAAAGTGTTCCGTGCCGTGCATTCCATCAAAGGCGGCTCCGGTTTTCTGGGCATCGGAACCATCACCCGGCTGGCCCATGCCATGGAAACGGTTTTAGGCCACATCCGGGAAGGCACGCTCGACCCCAATGCGGAAGTCATTCATTTTCTGCTGCAAGGATCGGACGTATTGACCCACCTGATCCAATATATGGATCACAGCGACAAGTTCGATATTTCCGAACCGGTCGCCGCACTGGAGTCCATCTGTCCGAGTCCCCGGAACCATCCCGACGTCCATTCCGCATCGCCGGATACCCCTTTTGACAATGGTGAGGATCCGGTTCCTGAAACATCATCAGATTCCGAAATTCGCAGCCCGGAAACCGGCCATGACGAGAATCCGGTGGTTGTGGCTGCCCGGAACGGGACACCGTTGTTTATTCTGGAAAAAGCGGATTTTCTTGCGATAGAAAAAGAAAACAACCTGGTGTATCTGATTGAAAAGCCGATGGAGACAGATGAAGCCCTGAAAGAAACTCATCCGGACAAAACCATTTCCGAAATCAAAAAGTATGGCACCCTGCTTGAGCATCGGATCGAAACAAACTATTCACCATTGTCCGGGGACGGCTCCCCGGGACCGTTTACTTTATTACTGTTTACCTCTGTTCTGACAAAAGAAGACATTCAAATCGTATTCAGCCTTGATGACCGATGGGTTCATCGGGTGGCCGAAACCGGAGAGCTTTCGTCGACCGACACCCGGGAAACCCGGCTACCGTCTTTTCCGAACCGGATGGTTCCCATCGGGACCCCACCCGTTTGACAGCGGTCGATCCGATCAAGACGGATCCAATACAGACAGATATGCCGGAAACCGATTCTTCTGTGGTGAAGCCGGAACCGTTTTCTGAAAAAAATAAGACTGAGCAGCACATTTCATCTGACACCCCAATGATGCAAAGCCGGATCCGGGTAGACCTGGAACTGCTGGACAATCTCATGTCCCTGGCCGGAGAAATGGTTCTGAGCAGAAACCAGCTGCTGCAAGCTATCGCCACTCAAGACTTCCAGTCCATCCATCGGGTGGGACAGCGGATCAACAGTGTCACCTCGGAGCTTCAGGAAACCGTGATGCTCACCCGCATGCAGCCCATGGGAAAGGTGTTTGACCGCTTCCCCAGAGTGGTGAGGGACCTGTCCGCCGCTTTGGAAAAAAATTCAACTGGTCATCAAAGGCCGGCGGGTCGAACTGGACAAAAGTCTGCTGGAAGCGGTGACCGACCCGCTGCTACACCTGGTGCGAAACAGCATTGATCACGGGATCGAACTCCCGGAAATCCGCAAAAAACAGGGCAAGGACCCGGTCGGGAGAGTGATTCTCAAAGCCAGCCACGGCGCAGGAAAAATTTTTATTGAAATCATTGATGATGGCCGGGGCATGGACCCGGACAAACTGACGGAACGAGCAGTCGCTTTGGGCCTGATCACACAGAATCAGACCCAGACCATGGATGAAAAAGCCAAATACCGTCTGATCTTCCTGCCGGGATTTTCCACCTCCAGAAAAGTGAACGACCTGTCAGGCCGGGGGGTCGGTATGGATGTGGTCAAAAGCAATATCGAATCCATCGGGGGAAAGGTCACCATTGAATCTCAGCCCGGTCTCGGCTCCCGTTTTTGATTGAAGTTCCTTTGACACTGGCCATCATCCCAAGCCAGATCGTTCAGACGGAACACCAGCGGTTTGCCATCCCCAGGCAAATCTGGTGGAACTGGTCCGGATACCGCCTGGCCGGATTTTTGAAAAAATCGAATATATCAGCGGTGCCCCGGTCATCCGGCTACGGGAAGACCTCCTGCCTCTGGTCCGGTTGGCGGATATTCTGGCCCTGCCACGCTCCTATGACTGTCCTGCTACCGGTGTGGTGGAAACAGACCGGCGGCATCAGATTGCAGATCGGCGGTCTGCCACCCCCCTGCCGGATACCCCTGAAAACCGGGAGCGCAGAAACCTGTGTGGAACAGACCGGCGCTTTCACGCAGCCAGTGCCCTGAACATCGCAGTGGTCTCCACCGGCAACTTAACCTATGGGTTGGTTGTAGATGAACTTCAGGACGCAGAAGAAATCGTGGTCAAACCCCTGGGACGACATCTCAAATCCTGCGGAGCATATGCCGGGGCCACCATCATGGGAGACGGCCGGGTGGCATTGATCCTGGATATCACCTCTCTGGCCGACACTGCTTCCCTGACCCCTGTCAGCCATTCCGATCCGGATTTTGATACCGCAGGCTCCCAAAATTCACAAAAAAAGGCACCCGATCGCTTCTCACGTTCCGGGAGCACCGGAAGAACGGTTTGCCATCCCCCTGGATCGGGTGATCCGTATCGAAAAAATCCTGGCCCGGAGCATGGAAACCATGGGCCACATGACCGTTGTCCAGACCAGGGATACCACGCTGCCGGTGTGTGCCCTGGATGAGGTGGCGGACATCCATCCGGTGCCCATGGAAGAGATGATGGTGGTGGTGGTGTGCGATCTGAAGGACCGAATCATGGGACTGCGCGTGACCGGGCCTGTGGACTCCGTGGAAACCAGTGCGGTCCTGGATCGGCAGACCCTGTCTCAGCCCGGTATTTCAGGCTCGCTGACCTTGGACGGGCACACGGTCATGGTGGTGGATCCGGACCAGGTGGCGCTCCACCGCTTTCCCCAATGGTACAAAGATATCCGGATGCCTGAACAACCCAATGATGCTACAGACAAACAAACGATCCTGATTGCTGAAGACTCCGCATTTTTCAGAAACCTGATCAAGACCCGGATCGAAGGTGCGGGATTTAACGTGATCGCGGCAGAAGACGGCCAAATGGCTCTGGATCTGATCCGAACACATGTCAAAGAACTGTCCCTGGTCATCACGGACATGGAAATGCCCCATATGGACGGATTCACCCTGACACAGACGGTCAAAAATGATCCGGGACTGGCACATCTGCCGGTCATCGCCTTGTCCACACTGGCGGACGACTCAGATCTCAAAAAAGGGCAAGCCGCCGGCGTGGACGATTACCAGATCAAACTGGACCAGGAAAAATTGCTGGAAAGCATTCACACACATATTCTGAACACATGAATCCGAAGTTATCAGGAGGGATGATTAAATGAACATTAAAAACTGGCGTCTGAAATCGAAATTCATTGCTGCCCTGCTGGCGGTGGGTATCATTCCTTATGCCATACTGGGTGGGATTTCCCAGTGGATGACCATTGACGGATTGACCCGTCAGACATTTGAAAAATTCATGGCCATCCGGGACCTGAAAAAACACGAAATGGCCCAGTTTTATCTGGACCGGGAAAATGATGTGGCGATCCTGGCCAACACGCCTTATGTGATCAACGCCCTGGAAACGCTTTCCTCTTCATTTAACGTGGAAGGCGGGGTAGAAAGCGGCCGGTTCATCGGGCAAAAAGACGGTCAGTTTCAGGCCCCTGCCGATTACCGACACCTCCATGACGAGTTTTTGCGCAATTCGCCTTTCACATGACCCTGCAGGACTATCATGACATCCTTCTGCTGGATGCGGAAAAAGGAAATGTTATTTTTTCCGTGTCCAAGGAACCGGATTTCGGCACCCGGGTAACCACGGTCGATTCACCGCTCCAGCATGCATGGCAGGCCGCAACCAAAGGCCGGGTCCTGATTTCAGATATGGCGCCCTATGCGCCCTCCGGCAACATTCCAGCCCAGTTTATGGCAGCTCCTGTGAAAAAAAACGGGGATGTCATCGGCGTGATTGCCATTCAGGTGTCCATCGACGCCATCACAAAAGTCCTGTCTGCGGACAGCGGCTTGGGAAAATCCGGAGAACTTTTCCTGGTGGGACAGGATAAGCGAATGCGTTCCAATTCCCTGCTGGATACTGAAAACCGTTCCGTGGCTGCTTCGTTTGCACTGGGCGAAAAGGGCAAGGTAGACACCCCTTCCGTCCAAGCGGCCCTGAAAGGAAAGACCGGAAAAATGATGACCGCGGATTATGGCGGTACGCCGGTGATGTCTGTTTTTACCCCTTTTGAAATCGGGGACACCTCCTGGGCCATCATCGCCCAAGTGCACAAATCCGAAGCCTTGGCCCCGGCGTTTGTCCTACAGAGGACCATGGGCATCATCGCCATATGCTGCATTCTTGTCTTCATTCTTCTGGCGTATTATCTGTCCCGGATCATGACTGAACCCATCGCCCAGGGAAGCAGATTTGCGGAAAAGCTGGCAGAAGGGGATTTCACCCACACACTGCATATCGAACGTAAAGATGAACTCGGTCTGTTGGCGGATTCTCTGAACACCATGGCCACCAAACTCCGGTCAATGTTTAAAGACCTGGCAGAAGGTGCCGTGACCCTGGCGGAATCCTCCACTGAACTGTCGGCCATCTCATCCCAGATGAAATCCAGTGCGCAACAAACTGCCCAGCGCTCCAACACTGTAGCTTCCGCCGCCGAACAGATGAGCACCAACATGACCTCTGTGGCCAATGCTTCGGAAAACGCATCCAGCAACCTGAATACTGTTGCGGCGGCGGCGGAGCAGATGACCGCCACCATCAGTGAAATCGCAGAAAGTGCCGACCGGGCCAGAGATATCACCCATGATGCAGTGGATCAGGCCACACTGGCATCTGACGCCGTGAATCAGCTGGGGACGGCGGCCCGGGACATTGGAAAGGTGACCGAATCCATCACAATTCCGAACAGACCAATCTACTAGCATTG
>LQAH01000320.1_pt1 | contig 12134 bp, 18 predicted proteins | sample 1535791 | NCBI WGS metagenome assembly LQAH01 (sample SAMN04331585, study PRJNA305678) | bioreactor metagenome | isolation source: bioreactor_4 inoculated with Wadden Sea sediment 2nd replicate of a... | place: Germany:Bremen
AAACACTAAAATCAAAATTAATGAATATATAGAAAATTAATTAACTGCTTATCGGAGAAAATATGAAAAACATATTAAGTATTATCATTGTTATTTTTAATCATAGGATGCGGTTCTGTATCAAAATCAAACAAATGAAACTGAAAACAGCAAACAGTATTTTAATGATAAAAATGCATATGTAGCAATCTCAAATTTCACAATACTTGCAGAAGATGATAAATATCAGTTTCTGTCTGCTGAAATTCCCAATGATCTGGCCGAAAGCTTTACAAAAGGTAATATTATAAAACCAGTTGAACGGCAGGAGCTTGATAAAATAATTGAAGAATTAAAACTATCAATGACTGGTTTGACCGATGAGAATTACTCATTGCAGGCGGGAAAGCTATTAGGTGCTAAATACATATTAACAGGTAATATGAGTAAAATTGAAAACCAGATTAAAATAAGCTGTAGACTTATAGAAACAGAAACAGCAAGAATTGTATATACAGAATCATCAAGAGGTTTATATTCTGAACTTTTCGATGTTGAAGAAGATCTCAAGATGAAAATCGAATCATATTTTAAATAATTTTCAAATGTTATCAATTTAGTATTAATTAACTATTTTTGAATATTTCAGAAGAAAACAATTATTTTATTATTATTTGTTTTTATGCCTCATTACTGCATAAATTGTTGACTGTGAGTATTATATCCCATACCATTTTACTATGGACTTTTTCAGTGATTCAGCACTATATACACTCTTCAGCTTTTTCAGCATTCCGTATATTCCTCAAACAGCTTAAAACTTTGAAAAACCTCTGCTTATGCATATCAGCGATACACCCGAGCTTATCTATCCATTCATATACAAGCTTATAACTAAACTTGAACCGGAAGTTCTTATACATACCGGAGATATGATTGATGATATAAAACTAGAATTCCGTCCGGGGCAGTTAAAACGAATATTCCGGTAAAATAAAGAAAATTCTAAGAAAGCTTGAATTGCTTCCAGTAAAAGATATTTATCTTATTCCCGGAAATCACGACAACAGCCGTGTTATGAAGGAATTTACACAGAGAAGCAGAGTTCTCCATGATATGATCAGCATAAATATAAAAGATTTTCCTATTATTTATCCCATCAATATAAGGATGCTGATATTGAAACAGACTTTTACCTCTTCGGCGACAGCTGCCTGATATTGATAAAGAATATTCAAAAAACAATCCTGTTAAACGGAATCCCGTATATAAACATTATTTCATTAAGCACAGGAGATATATGTAAAATAAAATATCCGCCGGAACAGACAGCGCCAGACTTATGATGACAAAAATAGGGCTATAATAAAAATATATAACAGCTGTATAAGGAGAAATGTATTATGCTGTTTATAAGAAAAACTGTCCGCAATGTGTTTCTAAGATCAGACCGGATCAATTCACTCTCTGAATATCTGGTAAAAACTGCAATGGTAAAATTACAGCTTTTGAAGAAGGGTGGAAAGAATCAGATGAGTTTCAAACACTGCTATTCCTGACTCGTCCCGGATTAACAAAAACAAGAATTGAAGATGCAGAAACAATTATAAAAATCCCGGAAGAATCCTCACAAATCCTGGCAAAACTGTTTAATATGGATGCATGCAGTTTGGTTTATTCTGTCCAGCTGGGAGCAGGAATTATAATTGCACGTGTCATAGGTGACGGTTCAGATCTTGAAAAAATGCTTTCAGACAGATACAAAGCAGAAAGCATAGATTTAGGCAGGCAATATCCAAGGGTGAAGCTGATGATTCAATACTCGTATTTACAAACTCATCACTGGCAGGAAAACTGACACCGGAGGAACTTGTAGGAAAACCGATGCTTATAAAGGAAAATTATCTGCAGCTTTACCGGGACCTCAGAAACAGGGAGCACGCCTTATTACACAGTCGCTTAAAGATAAACAATGGTATGAGATGAGAATAAATATATATGATTCTGCAGATCATTATGAAGAGCACTATGAAAGACTGCAGATTATATTTTCTGATCTTGATATTGGTATGATTCTTGGAGAATCATGGACAAGAGACCATGCTATGGTTATGATGTCGGTTCTTGCCTACCAGGTCCGTCTGTTTTCAATGGAGCCTCCTGAAAAAAATTAAGCGGATACTTATGGGAATGGAGTACAACAGCAGCGGAAGCCGCTTTGCCGACATGGACCTCTACTACCGGAATAGAAAGGTAAGTAAAAATGATAAAAATATCCGCAAATCAAAAAATGAGACATTTAAGGAAATAAGAGATGATCTTTACGATAAGCTTACACCTGCAGCAGTGAAGCAGCTTGTGAAGCTTGAGGAGAGTATTAGTACCGGCGATTAGACTTATTACAGCTAAGAGGCTCATAATTAAACAGTCAGGGCAAAATCCTTTTTAAATCAGGGCAGTTATTACAGTTTAAGAAGTTTATGCCTTCTAATACAGTTAGAATATTTATTCTGTCCAGTTTTATCTGATATACAATACGGTAATTTTTATAGATTATTTCACGAATTGATTTATCACCTGTTTCGGGAACAATTCTGCCTAAAAAGGCTTTATCTTTAAGCGGCAGAACTCTTTTTCTTATATTTGAAATTGTTCTTGCTGCTGCCTGAGAATTATCAATACTTATAAAACGACCAATTGAGAGTAGATTTTCTTTTGATTCTTTAGTCCAGAATATTTTCACATAATCATATACTGCCGAATTCTTCTTCCAGCTTCAATTTAAATTCTTCATCAGATAAAACATTACCCTGTTCTACATCTTTCAGCCCTGCTTTAATCCCGGAAATCAATCGCTCATGTTCAGTCCATCTGTCAAAATCTCCCGGACTTATAACAACACCAGCGGCTCTCCCGTTTTTAGTAATTACAACCGGATTATTTGTGGAATTAACTTTATCAAGAATAGCGGAAATATGTGTTTTAAATTCAGCTATTGGTATCAAATCATTACTCAACTTAATAACAGCCATTATTAAACCTCTTTTATGGTCTTTATTATGACCATATTATAAACCACTATATTTATTCTATCAATGCCTGATTCTTATATATTTTAATCTGATAAATACTAATGAATAATACGATAAAAAAAACACTCACGCCGTACACAGAAGAGCTGATAAAGACAGCTGTCTCTGAAGGAGAACTCCGGACAGCAGCACAAAACACATTTAAACCGCACAAATATTGAATCAGCCAGGAGAATAATCTATAATCTGTTTCAAATGAAAATCAAAGAATGCGGAAAAATCATATCAAACAGAAAGATTGCTGAAAATCTTTTCGAACTTAAGATAAAGCTCCCGGAAATTGCATCCATGGCTGAACCGGGAAATTTTGTAACAATCCTTCCTCCAAAGGAATCAGGCAGATATCTAAGACGTCCATTTTCCCTTGCAGGAAAAGGAAAAGACTTTATTACTCTTGTAATAAGAGGAATAGGAAAAGTTACAGATTCACTGTCTGAACTTGAAGAGGGAAACGAACTTGATGTAATAGGCCCCTTGGAAATATATATCCTGAAATTGAAGGAAATTTATGGATGATAGGCGGCGGAACAGGAATTGCATCTGTTCTTTTCTTAAGCAGTACAAGAAAGGCAAATGGTAAAAATAATGACAGGCTTATGTGGGCAGGCCAGACATCTGATGCCCTTCCTGATGAATATAAACACCCGCTGCTGCTTGAGTTTGCAACAGATGACGGCAGCAAGGGTGAAAACGGAAACGCTGCTCTTGTCCTTGAAAAGTGGCTTAAATCAGGAAAACCTGATGCATTAGCAGCATGCGGACCTCACGGGATGATGAAGGCTGTTAAGGAAATTGCGGCAAAGCATAATATAAAACATATCTGTCACTTGAAGAGTTATGGCATGCGGCGCCGGAGCATGTGCAGGCTGTGCTGTAAAGCTTAAAGACGGCGGCTATGAAAAAGCATGTGAAGACGGCCCTGTATTTGACGCAGACAGGGTTGTCCTGTAGCAGATTAATTGTCTACCAGGAGTAATAATAAAAGCGGTTTTAAAGTGCTGCTTACAAACAATATTCCTGATATTCATACAGACCTTTTAAGGACAGGAATATAATTCTGATTATTTGATAAAAGCATTATTGCTGTGTACAGAGATAGTCAGAGAATGAGGATTATTAAAATCCGGAGAATATAATAAAAATGAGAAAAAACAAGAGCAATATTGATTACAGTATATTAAAGACCTCAATAGCGGGGCTTGAGCTTAAAAACCCTGCAGTATCAGCCAGCGGAACATACGGCTACGGCACTGAATATGATGATTCTGCCCTTCAGAAGACTGGGGAGCAGTAATTCTAAAGTCTGTTTCTGAAAAACCTAAAGAGGGAAATCCGCCTCCCAGATGCTGTGAAGTTGAAAGCGGTATGATTAATTCAATTGGTCTTGCAAATGTGGGAATTGACAAATTCATAAACGAAAAATGGCTGTCTTCAGAGAAAAACATCCCGGATCGGTATGTATTGCAAGCATAGCAGGAAGCAGTATCCCGGAGTTTGAACTGCTCGCAGAAAGAGCAGAAAAGCAGGAGCATAAATGCTGTTGAAATAAATATATCCTGTCCCAATGTATCAAAAGGGGAATGCATTTCGGTTCAGATCCTTCTTCAGCCGCAGAAGTAATCTCTGCAGTACGAAAGAACACAAAACTCCCCCTCCTTGCAAAGATAAGCCCTGCTGCAGGATCACCGGTAGATGTTGCAAAGCCTGCGCAGATTCAGGAGCAGATATTCTTACAGCTGTAAATACAGTTCCGGGAATGAAAATCGATATTGAAAAGGGAAAACCTGTTTTAGGCAACATATTCGGCGGAATGTCGGGACCTGCAATGTATCCTGCAGCCCTGAGAATAGCTTACATGATACACAAAGAGCTTCCGAATGTCCCCTTAGTTGGCTGCGGAGGAATAGACTGTGCGGAAACAGCTCTTCAGTTTCTTATGGCTGGCTGCTCCGCCTTTCAGCTCGGCACCTCAATATTCAGAAATCCTGAATCTTTATACGGTATTTTGGACAATATTTGTATATTTATGCAAAAAAAAGGATATAAATCGCTAAAAGATGTCATTGGAATAGCATCTTAATATTGACCTAAACAGCAGTATACTATAGTTTGTGCATTAAGAATTATCTGTTTAAAGATACATCTGCTTCTTGGAAAAGAGGCATAAAGAATACCCCGGTTCTGCCGGGGATTGTTTTATAAACAGGATTGGGAACTGATGCATCCTTTCAAGTATCCCGGTCTTAACAGCAATCCTTCTGTAAACAACAGGATTGTCGTCTGTATGGAATGGATTGTATGGCAGGTTTTAAGAACCTGTAACATACATTAAAATAAAAACAGCAAGCTGCAGGCAAACTGGACCTATTCGAAGTATAAAACCTGCCTTGCGAATAAAAAAATGGTGGAGTATGCAGGAACATTGTTATCTAGTCCTTGCCGACGGAAATATTTTCCCCGGCTATTCTTTCGGAGCACTTCCTCCGAGAACTCATGAACTTGAAAAATTTGAAATCACAAAAAAAGGATCCGGAGAGGTTGTATTCAACACAGGGATGTCAGGTTATCACGAAATTCTGACAGATCCGTCTTATACCGGTCAGATTGTTACCATGACTTATCCTCACGCAGGAAACTACGGTGATGAAAATGAATGGAGCGAAATAGGCCTGAAGGCAGCAGAAGACTCCCCGGGGTAAAACTCGCAGGTCTTGTAGTAAAAAAACTTTACCGAGGCCCTGTTCCGGAAGGAAGAATAACTCTCGACAGATTTATGAGAGATAACGATACTCCGGGTATTACCGGAATTGATACAAGAAGACTTACACTCCACATAAGAGACAACGGAAGTCCCAACGGACTTATTGTCCGCCCCTCAGACAGTAAAAATAAAAAACTTACAGATAAAGATATTGAAGCAGTAAAAAGATTTATAACTACTATTCCGGCAATGGAAGGTCAGAACCTTATCAAAGAGGTTGGATCTGTTGAGAAAGAACTTATAAATCCTGACGGCAAAGTACACATGGCAATTGTGGACTGCGGAATTAAAGCAAACATAATAAGAGAGTTTACATCCAGAGACTGCAAAATATCTCTCTTCCCTGATACAGCTTCTGCAGAGGAAATACTAAAGGAAAATACAGACGGTATTCTTATTTCAAACGGTCCGGGAGACCCGGCTGTTCTTGGAAAGCAGATTGAAATGATTAAAGGTCTTGTAGGAAAGAACCTCTATTCGGTATCTGTCTCGGACATCAGCTTATAAGCCAGGCGCTTGGCGGAAAAACATACAAGATGAAATTCGGCCATCACGGACTTAACCATCCTGTCAGAGATGTAAGAACAGGAAGAGTATTTGTAACTTCACAGAACCACGGTTTGCAGTTGATACAGATACACTGCCCTCAAATGTCGAAGCAAGATTTATAAATGCAAATGATAAAGCCAGGAAGGAATTGTATGTGATGATTTAAGCATCCTTACAGCTCAGTTCCACCCTGAAGCAGCTCCGGGACCTGTTGATTCATCCTGGATTTTGATGATTTGTGGAATACGCCACAAAGAATAATTCTTAATAGAACAGGAGAGGATAAAGTGCCGGCTCGAAAAGATTTACATAAAATACTTTTAATCGGTTCAGGACCGATTGTAATTGGACAGGCCTGTGAGTTTGACTACTCAGGAACTCAGGCGGTTAAAGCGCTCAAAGAAGACGGATATGAGGTTATACTTGTAAACCCCAATCCTGCAACTGTAATGACCACACCGGGAATTGCAGACAGAATATATATGGAACCCTTAAGTGTTCCCTATCTTGAAGAGATAATCAGTAAAGAAAGACCTGATGCAATCCTCCCGACAATAGGCGGACAGACAGGACTTAACCTTTCACTCGATCTTTATGATGCAGGAATACTTGATAAATATAATGTTGAAATTATCGGAGCAAGTATTGAAGCAATTCGCCTTGCAGAAGACAGGGGAAAGTTTAAAGATATTATTAAAGAAATCGGACTTGATGTACCGAGATCTGTTCTTGCAAAATCTGTAAAAGATGCAGTTGAACTTAAAAAAGAGGTAGGACTTCCGCTTGTAATCAGACCAAGTTATACACTTGGAGGACGGGGCGGCAGTATTGCATACCTTGAATCTGAATATGAAAGCCTTGTTGAAAAAGCTATTGCTGAAAGCCCTGTAGGGGAAGCTTTAATTGAAGAATCCCTTATCGGATGGAAAGAGTTTGAGATGGAGGTTATCAGAGACCCTGCTGACAATGCAGTTATAGTCTGTTCCATTGAAAATGTTGATCCTATGGGCGTTCATACAGGAGACAGTATAACAGTCGCCCCTATCCAGAGTCTTTCTGATAGAGAATATCAGAAGATGAGAACAGCATCCCTTGATATCATGAGAGCTATCGGAATTGACTGCGGAGGATCAAATGTCCAGTTTTCTGTAAAACCTGATACAGGACGAATGATTGTAATTGAGATGAATCCAAGGGTTTCCAGGTCTTCCGCTCTTGCAAGTAAGGCAACAGGCTTTCCTATTGCAAGATGTTCAGCGCAGCTTGCTGTCGGGTATACACTTGATGAGATTGTAAACGAGATAACAGGCGAGACAGTTTCAGCGTTTGAACCGGCATTAGACTATGTTGCGGTAAAAATACCGCGCTTTGAACTGGATAAATTCCCGTCAAGTTATAAAGAACTGGGAACACAGATGAAATCTGTAGGAGAAGCTCTTGCGCTTGGAAGAACATTTAATGAAGCATTAAATAAGGCTATAAGGTCTGTTGAAATAGGAAAAGAGGGACTCACAGCCCTTCCGGACACTTATACAAATGAAGATCTCGAACCGCTGCTTACTACACTTCACCCCTTGAGAATATATGCAATCTATACAGTACTCCTTAAAGAGGGATATGAAGCAATAGATATGCTGTATGAGAAAACAAAGTATGATAAATGGTTTCTCTATAATATGGCGTCCATTGCAAGGATTGAAACAAAGCTTAAAACAAGAGAACTTTCTGAAAAACTCCTTATGGATGCAAAGCAGAGCGGTTTCTCTGATAAGAGGATTGCCGCAATTATCGGTAAAACTGTAGAAGAAATAGAAAAAAGAGAGAGAAGAGTTTGATGTAAATCCATCCTACCACTTTGTTGATACATGTGCAGGAGAGTTCAAAGCAGATACTCCATACTTTTATTCAACCTTCGGAGAAATTGATGAAGGGGGAAAAACAGAAGGTGATGCTGTAATAATTCTTGCTTCAGGCCCGAACAGGATCGGCCAGGGACTGGAATTTGATACAGGATGCACACTGGCTTCAATCGCTTACAGGAATGAAGGAGTTAAATCAATTATGGTTAACTCAAATCCTGAAACTGTATCAACAGACTTCAATGTTTCAGACAGACTCTATATTGAACCGCTCGTAACAGAAGATGTTAAAAACATAATTAAAAAAGAGGGCGTTAAAGATGTTGTTGTTCAGCTTGGAGGACAGACACCGCTTAACATGGCGGAAGAACTTAATGACTGGGGTGTAAATATTGTAGGGACATCGGTTGATGCAATAAATACAGCCGAAGACAGAGGTCTTTTTGCAGCACTTATGACTAAACTTAATTTAAGGCAGCCTGACAACAGAACAGCAACCAGCTTTGACCAGATAGAGAAATGCGCAGAAGATATGGGATACCCTGTTCTTTTAAGACCGTCGTTTGTATTAGGCGGAAAAAGCATGTTTATTGCCTACAACAAAGAAGAACTCAATATGTATCTGGCAAGGGGAATTGAAGTATCAAAGGAAAAACCGATACTTGTGGATCAGTTTCTCGAAGATGCTTTTGAATATGATATTGATGCAATGTGCGACGGTAAAAATGTCTATATCGCAGGAATAATGCAGCATATTGAGGCAGCGGGTATCCATTCAGGAGACTCTGCCTGTGTTTCCCTGCTTATAAATCCACTGAAAAATTATCAGAGAAATGACTGAAGCAACAGTTAAAATTGCAAGAGAGATTGGAGTTGTGGGATTCCTTAATATACAGTATGCAGTTAAAGATGATGAACTTTATATAATCGAGGTTAACCCCAGAGCTTCCCGTACTGTTCCTTTCTTATCCAAAGCATCCGGAATCAATCTTATACAGGCAGCAGTAAGAATATGGAAAGGCAAAGACCTTGTACAGCAGGGACTGACAAAAGAAAAAGCTGACTTTATTACAGATGATGAATGCATGATTGGAGTCGGTCTCCCCCAGACAGGATGGGCTGTGAAGGAAGCTGTATTTTCAAACGACAGATTTGCAGACCATGATCCTGTACTGGGTCCTGAAATGAGATCTACAGGTGAAGTTATCGGAACCGGTTCATCTTTCGGAGAAGCTTTTGCAAAGGCACAGGATGCAGCAGGGGGAGTACTTCCGACAGAAGGTAAAGCCTTTGTTTCAGTACACAGAAACGACAGGAAGGCAGTATTGCCAATTGTAAAAGAGCTTATATCATTAGGCTTTAAAATTGCATCTACAAGAGGGACAGCTAACTTTCTTTTTGAACATGGAATCTTCAGTGAAGTTGTTTTAAAGATACATGAAGGACATCCTAACGTAATTGACCACATAAAAGCGGGAAATTTTTCACTTTTGATCAATACACCTCTTGGTAATTTTGCAGAAAAGAGTGATAATGAGATAAGAATTGAAGCTGTTAACAGGAAGCTGACTTATACGACAACTACTTCAGCAGCCCATGCAGCGACAAGAGCTATAAAATATTTAAAGAAAAAAGAAGTCATAGTAAGACCTCTTGTTGATATACTTGGAGACTTTAAATAGTTCCCGGATAATATTATTTATTCAGGAATTTTCTGAGCAGCCTGCAGCGAAAAGCTTAACAACAATGCATGAGCTCAAAAACATTCCTTCTCAAAATGGGGCTGTCCGCCGTCGGCGTGACAGCCCTTTTTATTGGCTTACTAAACTATAAGAATTTTATTTCTTATAGCTTGAAGCAGGCTGATATGGTATTTTTTCGAGTTTTTTATCAATAAATTTATACGCTTCAGGATTTTTCTATCATTATTCTGCCTGTAACGATAATACTCCCATGCATATTCTAAAATATTATTTTTATTCTAAAAGAAAACTGGCTTTACCCCGGCTGCTTTCAAGCTGATTAACTGATTTCAAACGACGTTCTGCATTTACATGAGACCTTAAGAGATATGAAGTTTCCTCAAAAGCCTCATAATAATCAAGAGACATCATGACAACTAATTCAGAACCTTTCCCTGTTATAATAACAGGATCCTTGTCGTTACAGACATTATCCCTTTTCCCTGCAAAATGCTGTCTTGCAAGAGAAGATGAAACAGCGTTCACCCCATCCTCCTGTACAGCTGTTAAAAGTCAATAAAATCTAATTTCAATAGATTAGAGCTGAATTAAATAAAAACAATTATCATAGTATTAAAGATCCCCTCTGATTTGAAGCAGAATTACTGATTTACAGTTATTAAGTGTAATGAAAAGTATTAAAACCCTTAACCGGACTTTATTTAAAGTCAAAAGCATTGATATTAAAAGCTGTGAATATCCTCACCTTTTAAAAAATAAAAGATCCTCCGGTAAAATTATATTACAAAGGATGCTGGAATCCTGATGTCTTTAAATGTGCCTTAAGCGTTGTAGGCTCAAGAAGGATGACAGGCTACGGGGAAATAGCTGCAGAAAGGCTTATTACAGCAGCAGCATCAGAGGGCATTACTGTTGTATCCGGTTTCATGTACGGCATAGATGCTGCTGCTCACAGCGCAGCACTTGATGCTGAAGGTATTACTGCCGCTGTAATGCCCTGCGGTATTGAGAGAATACACCCGCTTGTCCAGGAAAAGCTTTATTACAGAATACTGGAAAACAGGGGGCTCATAATCTCGGAATTTGAAGGAGATATGCAGCCTGCCAGATGGTCGTTCCCGAGGCGCAACAGGATTATCGCAGGATTGTCGCCGGCGCTGCTGGTAATCGAAGCCGGATTAAAAAGCGGCGCACTTATTACAGCAGATTATGCACACAGATACAGCAGAGATATTTTTGCAGTACCGGGCCCGATAACAAGCAGCGTATCAATAGGTACGGCAAACCTTATAAAGCAGGGAGCATCACTTGTAAGTTCAGCAGAGGATATTCTTAACTATTACGGTAAATTTTATCTTACAGCAGATTCTGAGAGCAGTTCTGAAAATCATAAAGGTAAAACAAACTGCATCATGGAGCTGCTTAAAAAAGAAGCTCTTTCCATGGATGAAATAATCCGCAAATCAGCTGAATCTGCATCCGAAACAGGAGCTGAAATAACAAGACTGCTGATTCGAAAAAAATTATTCTCAAAGAGGGACTATATTATCCGGCATCTGACAAAAATACATATTAATAGATTCAGCTTCAGCATACTTAAAGATGCTTCAATATGACAGATATAGTCAAAATCAAAAATAGAATTGTTTTTTTATGAGTCGAGAATTTTATTTTCAATATTTGTCTGAGGTACATACAGTCAATTATGATTCAGGGGGAGAAAATATTGCTGATCAAAGTAAATTCTGTATCGTTTTCAGGAATTAATACCTTGAAAATTGATGCAGAAATCAATATTGCAGAAAAAGGGCTCCCGACTTTTGAAATTGTAGGGCTTCCCAACAAGGCAGTTGCAGAGAGCAGGGAAAGAGTAAGAACTGCAGTAAACAATTCAGGAATACATTTCCCCTTCAAGAAGATCACTGTAAATCTTGCTCCCGGGGATATTCCCAAAGAAGGGGCTTTTTATGATCTTCCAATTGCTGCAGGAATTCTCTCCTTTATTACAGGATTCAAAATACCGCAGGACAGCCTGTTTTTTGGAGAGCTTTCGCTTGACGGTACGCTTAGACACACAAAAGGCGCTCTTCTTGCAGCCCTGTTCGCATCCGGATGCGGAATAAAAAAGATATTTGTTCCTGAGATTCAGCAAACGAGGCGTCAATAGTAAAAAGGTCTTGAAGTCTATCCG